>Ga0209415_10005974_pt1 | contig 21763 bp, 25 predicted proteins | sample PeaSoiSIISIP2007_FD_187696 | JGI IMG/M metagenome (GOLD analysis project Ga0209415, IMG submission 187696) | Peat soil microbial communities from Weissenstadt, Germany - SII-SIP-2007 (SPAdes) (version 2) | ecosystem: Environmental > Terrestrial > Soil > Wetlands > Peat | place: Germany... | reverse complement strand
TCACGCTCTCGCAGCCGCCGACGCTACACTAAATTCGGATGCCGACTGTCTCATTTTCATTGACAGGCTCCGCTTTGCGCAACAGTCTTAGATTGGACGTGAGTTCGACGAACAGCGCTTTGGCAAACCGTGAATGGAAGGCGGCAACTGTCCTTGCCGGTTCTGTGGTTGAGGCGCTGCTGCTGTGGGCTCTGGACCAATCGCCCGGCGATAGAGTGCGATCCGCTGCGTCGACTCTCGGACTGCCCAACAAGCCCCTGAACCAATGGACGCTCGATTCATATATCAAGGTGGCAGAACATTTGGCGCTTGTCACATCATCGACGGCACGGCAGTGCGAGCTGGCGAAGGACTTTCGGAACTTGATCCATCCGGGCCGTGAAATCCGGATGTCACAGGCGTGCAATCGTGGTACGGCGCTAGCCGCTGTCGCCGCGTTGGAGTTTGTTGCTGGCGAACTCGGTGGCCACCCGACCGTCGGTACGGGCGGGAGACAATGATGTCGGGCAACACCCGGAAGTGCTTCTCGTTGAGGGTTACCAACGGGAGCGAGGAGCAGAAGGCCGCCGCGCCGATCAAACAGTCCAGGTATCCGATGCCCTTGTTCAGTCGGAGGCGACGGTGCCACCGATCGGCGAGCTGCGATTGAGTCTCGTCGATCCAGATCACATCGTAGAAGCGCAACTCCTGTTCGAGTACGGATAGACCGCGGCGATTGCGACAGGCTCGGGGAGCATTCGTCGTCGTCCCCGTTCTGGTTGCCGGCACCAGACTGTGCTACGAATCAAGCCGATGGCAACCGCCGAGTCTGCAGCGTACGACGAGCTGTTGGATCTGTTTGTCGCACCCACCGTCGCCAAGCGCATTCTTGCCTTCCACCCATCGGCAGCGATGCAGAAGCGCATCGAGGCGCTCCTGGCAAAACAGCGCGACCAGACGCTGACGCCGGAGGAGCGCGCAGAGCTCGACGAATTCGAGCGAATCGAGCATTTCGTGCGCTTGGTCAAAGCACGCGCACACCAGAAGCTCGGGCGATGACCGGTCGGCCCACGCGCCGACTCCGCGAACAAGTGCGCCGGCGCGCCCGCAGCCGGTGCGAATACTGCCTGATCCATGAAGACGACAGCTACGCGCGGCATCAGCTGGATCACATCACGGCGGTGCGCCACGGCGGCGAAACAACTTCGCAAAACTTGGCGCTGGCGTGCTTCCTGTGCAACCGATACAAAGGCAGCGATGTTGCCGCACTCGATCCTTCTACCGGCGACGTCGCACGCTTGTTCGATCCGCGACGCCAACAGTGGAAGGATCACTTCACACTTCAAGGCGCGCTGATTGTCCCGCTCACCTCAACGGGTCGGGCGACGGCGTCGTTGCTGAGGCTCAACGCCCCCGAGCGCGTGATTGAGCGCCGCGAACTCCTGCGGGCCGGTCGGTACCGACGGGCATAGCGCGCCAATATAGTTGCATGACGGTGGCTGGGTCCCAAGTCTCGACGCCTGCCGCGCAAAGGCGCATGATTCGGCGCGATGGACAGCCAATCGGATGCTCGCCTGCGCGGGCTTGACGAACATATTCGCGCCGAGAACGACCACGACCTTGACGGCATTGCCGCCTCGTTCGCTGCGGATGCCGTCCTGATCCTCAACGGCCAGACGTTCAGAGGCCGCGAGCTGATTCGCAGGGTCCACGAAGGCTTCGGCTTCGGAGAGAGCGGCGCCTTTGCGGGGATTCAGATTCGCGTCGACGCGCGGCACGTGACCGCCGCGGGCGCCATCATCCTCGAACAGACGCTCAGCGCGACGCACGTCGGCACGTGGGACGGCGTCCCGGCGACTGGACGGGCCGTTGAGGTGGGCGTGTGTACGGTGTACGAGCTCAACGATGCCGGCGAGCTGTCCGCTGAACGCATCTACTTCGACGGCGCAAGCCTCCTCAAGCAGCTGCGCTCCTGAGGTCGGTTCATAATCTACACGTGCCGCGGGTGAGGGCCGTTTTCAGCCGCGGCCCTGCGGCAGATTCAACCTAGGCGAAATCCGATCCGCCGTCGACGTTTATGTTGGCGCCGGTCATGTACGAGTTGCACTTCGATGCGAGGAACGCAATCACCGCACCGATCTCCTCGGGCAAACCAGCGCGGCCCATATCGCACGGCTCGCCGAAGTCCTCGGCAATCACCCGGTTCAGGTCCTCGAGGCTGCCGGGGTCGATTCCGCGTTGCGTCGCCATGCTCTCCAGCCACGCCCGGACGCCCCCGGTGAGAAACGTGCCGGGGGAGACGGTGTTCACCAGGATCCCTTCGGGCGCGAGGGTCTTCGCCAGGTTCTTGCTGATGCTGGTGATCGCGGCCTTCGCCGCGGTATAGCCGATCAGGGTCGGCGCCTGCCGCTTCGTCGAGTGCGCGGAGACGTTGACGATGCGCGCCCACTGAGCCCGGCGCAGCAGCGGCAGGGCGGCGCGCACGCAGCGTACGGCGCTCATCGTGCCAAGGGTGAACGTGTACTCCCAGTCCGCGTCGGAGAACTCGTCGATCGTGCCGAGTCGGTCGGGACCGACTGTATTGATGAGGATGTTGAGTGCTCCCCAGCGCTGTGCGAGCGTGGCAAACGCGGCATCGATGCCGCGCGGATCAGTAACATCAACGACCAAGCCGACGGCATCCGGGCTGCCGAGAGTTGCGAGAGCCGCCGCGGCGTCATCAAGTCCCGTCCGGCCACGTGCGAAGACCGCGACCCGCGCGCCATCACGCGCGAGGAACTCCGCCGTCGCACGCCCCATTCCCTTGGTACCGCCCGTCACGACCGCTGTCGCATTTCTGAGTCCGAGATCCACGTAGCACCTCCCGTCTCCCCGTACACCTGATCCGCTGCCGGCAACCGGGCGGCGGCCCATTACGGCAAGATTCCTCTCAGTTTTGAAGCCAATCAAGGGCAAACGGACCCCCATGTGCAGTTTCTTTCGCGTGGCTCCGGCTACTCGCTCTTCCTCACTCCAGGCGAGGCGGTCCTGAACCTGGAGCAGCAGAAACCGGCACCCTCATCCCAGGCGCGGGGGAGCAGGCCCGAGGCCGCGCCCGCCGATACCCTGCGCATGAAGCTGGTAGATAGGGTGCCACCTTCGCATCCCTTGCGTCCTGCGTCTTGTCGGGGCAAAGACTGAATTGCGAGGAGGCGCAACTCGGCATGGCAAAGCGTGAGTACCATATCATCTCGTCCGACTCTCACACCCTCGAACCGCCCGACCTCTGGGAGAAGTGGCTCGAGAAGAAGTATCTCGATACCGCCCCGAAGCTGGTCGAAGACAAGGACGGTGGACACGGCTGGATCTACATGGGCGCCAGCACGCCGGAGCCGCTCGGCCTGGTCAGCTGCGTGGGCACGCGCCCCGAGGATCTCAAGTGGACGGGCGCGCGCTACGGCAAACCGACGAACCCCGCGGCGCGGGAGATTCATCCGGGTTGCTACCTGGGCGACCAACGACTCGAGTTGATGGACATCGACGGCGTCGACGCGGAGATTCTGTACCCGCCGCAGCGCGCCATGCTGACGTTCATGAAGAACAAGGACGTCGATGCGCACCTCGCCGGCATCCGGGCTTACAATCGGTGGCTCAAGGAAGGCTTCTGCGCGCCCGACCCCGAGCGGCTGATCGGCATCTTCCAGATCCCGAACGTCGGCATCGACACCAGTGTGCAGGAGCTCGTGCGCGCCAAGAAGGAGGGCTACAAGGGCGTGGCACTGTCGGCCTGGCCGTCAGGTGGCGACAACCTGCGGGCCGAGGACGATCCGTTCTGGGAAACTGCCGCAGAGCTCGACATGCCTGTCTCGATTCACCTGCTCCTCGCCGCCCAACAGGTCAAGATGGGCGGGTCGAACAAGGGCAGCGTGGCGATCGGCGCGTCGTCGCTGATGTTCACGATGCCAATCCTGGTCGAGCTGATCTTTCAGGGAGTCTTCGACCGCTTTCCGAAACTGCGGGTGGCATTCGTTGAGGTCGGCTGCGGTTGGATTCCGCACTTCCTTGAGATGGTCGACGACCGCTACTGGCGGAATCGTCATTGGACGAACACGAAGGTGAAGAAGGTACCGAGCCAATACTTCAAGGATCACTGCCTGGCGACCTTCATCACCGACTACAACGGCGTGTCCGTCCGTCATCAGGTGGGCCTCAACAACATGGCGTGGTCGACCGACTTCCCACATCACGGCAACGATTGGCCGTATTCGCGGAAGACGATCGAAAGCTTGCTCGTGAACGTGCCGGAGGACGAGCGGCGCAAGATCGTCTGTGAGAATGCGGCGCGCTTCTGGCGCTTGAATTAGTGAAATGCGCGAACGAAGAGGTCCACGCTAGTCTGAGTTTTGGCGGCCGCGGGAAAGGCCTCCATTCCGACCCCGTCCGCTGCCGCAGCGGCGGCGTTCGGTCGAAGGGTTGCGCCCGCCTCAGGGCGTCGCGGTGAACAGCCCGGTGTTCTGTGCGTCGTGGTGGAACCGTGGCCACACCCACCCGCTCGGCTGTCCGCGCACTTTCCACACCCAGAGCGTCCCCTCCCGCGTCGTCACGGCGGCGGTCTTCTGGCTCCCGAGCTTGCCCACCGCCGGCGACGCGATGATCCAGCCGCCCGTGAACTTCGGCCACCCGCTCGGCTCGGTGCCGAGCGCATCGATCGCGTGCACCAGGTAGCCACCGCTACCGGCGAGGATCTCCGGACTGGGATCACCGCCCACGTCGGCCACCGACGGGTTGCTCAGGAACTGCAGGTCGTCCATCAGCTGCGGGAAGGCGTTGAGGTAGGTGCCGGTGGTCACGTCCCACGCGGCGAGGTGGCGGTCATGCGGCAGCTGCTCGGCGGGAACGTCGGTGTCGATGAGCTCGCCGAACCCGGCCGCGGGAATCACGAATGCGAGGCCGGAGCTGGGCTCGAGCGGTGCGAAGCTGCCGCTGCCCAAGGTGGCTATCGACGGCCCGTCCGTCGACGGGCTCGCCGCGCCGAACGCCGCCTTGTCCGTCGGCAGCGTGCGCGGCAGGCCGTCGGCCCCGTTGCCATAGAAGGACGTGCCGTCGGCGCGCAGGATGTACGCAGGGCCGGCGACGCTCGCGATGCCGACCTCGAGCTTGCCGTCGCCGTCAACGTCGGCGAGCGCAGGCGAGCCCGGTACGCCCTCGATCCACGGCAGGAGATTCTGGACCAGCAGGCCGATGTGCGCCGGCCAGCCGGGGAGGAACGGCCCCGACGGATTCCCGACTCCCGCCGGATCCGCCACACCACCGGCGGGAATTGCGTACAGGCGTCCGTTCGCGGGCGAGAGCACGCCGAGCCCGATGTACGTCTCCACAGCCGAGTTACCATCCGACGAGAAGTTCGGTGTCTCCGCATACTCCTCGTTGGTGCCGACAACGACCACTGGCTTCCCGTCGCCGCGTAGTGGGCCGATCGCCGGCGTCGACACGATCTTCGTACCCTGCAGAGCTCCCGGCAGCGGGACGACATGGTCGCTGGTAGGGTCGATCGACACCATTCTCGTGCGATCGACCACCAGCACCGGCCAGCCGGCGACGGCGGTGCCGTCGTCGTGCCAGGCGTACACGTGCCGGTCCATCGCGGCGCTGACGATCTCGAGTCGACCATCGCCGTCGAGGTCTGCGAGGACCGGCGCCGCCAAGAGGCCGCGCTGGAGACGGTTGAAGCGATCGCGCGCGCTGCGCGCCGAAAAGCGCGCCTCCGTGCGCACTGGGAAGCCGGGCCGGCGCGTGCCGTCGGCCTCCCAGACGTAGAGCTGGCCCGCGAGGGACCCGGCCACGACCTCCATGGTGCCGTCGCCGTCGAGGTCCGCCGCGGCGACGCCGTCGCCCAGCGCCTCGCGGAACGTCGTCGGCAGTGCACCGCTTGTGAACGCGCGCGAGCCAGTGTGCAGCGGCAGCAGATCGGTTGTCACCGGCCAACTGGGGACGGCCTTGCCGCCGGTGCCCAGGGCCAGGATGGTGCCGTCGGTCGTCGGTACCAGGAGCTGTTCGCCCTTCGGGAGGCCCTTTTTAGGCGTCTTGCCGAAGAGGCTCACATAGAGCGGCGAGGGCTCGCCGCTACCGCCGATCGCCAGCGGGAAGCCCGCCAGCAGGTCCTTGTCGTGGTGCAGGTACACCGTGCGCCGCGACTCCGCGCGGCGCCCCGCCGAATCCACGACGCGCAGCCGCAGTGTCACTGTGAACGCGTCGGGCGTGTTGTCAGGTGACGGCGTACCGCTGGGCGCCGTCGACGGCACGCCGGTCACATTGATTCCGCACTGCTTCGCCGCCTTGGCGATCTTCCAGCTGGCGAGCTGTGCGTCGGAAAGTGGCGATGTCAGTCCCTGCGCGCTGGCGATGGTCGTAAACTGGTTCTCGGTAGGCTGTACGCCGCAACCGAAGGCCAAGTCGTAGTTGAAGCTTGATGCATGCCGGGCCGCGGCGGAGCCATGCACCTTTACGGCGTGGGTGTGTGATGGATCGAGCGTCGTCCACCAGTCGGGATCGAGGAGATCGGCCTCCGGGGGCAGATCTCCGTTCGCGATCGCAGCGACGGCGAGGTCCGCATTGGCGCGCCCATAGCCGAAGTACTCGTCCCACCCCGGCTGCGACGCATACCGACGCGACGGGAACAGGAACGAAACGGTGAGGTTGCTCGATTCGTCGATATCGTCGGCCGTCATCGTCAAGAGCTGCTCGACTTCGTCCGCCGACAGCGGGTGGACCGCGCCGGTGGCGTCGACGCTATGGGGTGTGAGATGGCCGCCGTCCACCTCGTTCAGCGCGGCGGAGACGAGCAGCCCCGCGATCCCCGCGCCGCGCCCTGTCGCCTCGGACGAGCACGACGACGACTCGATCGCCACCGCGATGTTGCCGCCGTAGTTCGTGCAGCCGTTGAGATAGAGATACGAGAGCGGGCTCATGGTGACCCCGGAGAAGTCGGCGAAGCGGGTCACGGAATTGACCACGATCGTATGACGATCGGCCGCGGGGACGTTATGGTGGAAGCTCTCCTCGTCGGCGGCCGACGCGATCACCGGCACGTCGTTGGCCCAGGCGTAGTCAATCGCCGCGCGCGCGAAGGACGTGTTGTTGACCGCGCCGAGCGCCTCTTGAATCACGTGGGCGCCATGGTCGACCGCGAAGACGACGCCCTCGGCGAAGAGGTTGGAGTCGGCGACGAAGCTGTCGCCGACGCGGATCGGCAGCACCATGCAGTTGGGGCAGGTGCCGAGCGAGCCGCCGTTGTCGGCCTCAGCAGTCGAGTCCTCCGCCTCGCCGGTGCCATGGCCGTACTGCACCTCGTCGAACGGGTCGTTGTCGTCGTCGAGGAAATTCCAGCCCGCGATGTCATCGACGTAGCCGTTGGCATCCGCGTCCGTGCCGTCGCTGAACGCCATGATTAGATCCTGCGGGTCGATCAGGCCGTTGCCGTTGCGGTCGCCGACGCGCGGGTCGGCGGCGTAGTCGCTGACGTCGAAGACACCGTCATCGTTCAGGTCGTAGGGGTCGGGGTTCAATGGGCTACCGCCCAGCTCGGGCTTGGTCTTGCCGGCGGCGTTCTGCGGTAGCGGCAGCTCGTTGCGATTGAGCCGTACTTTGCGCGCGAGGTCGTGCATGGCGCCGGAGTCGTTCCATTTGATGCCGGAGTCGAGGACGGCGATCGTCACGTCGGGCCGGCCGGTCGTCACCTGCCAGGCGAGATCGACGCTCATGCCCTTGACGCCAAAGAGCTCGGCGGGGTTGGTGTCGATAGCGGGCTCACCCGTCTGGTCGCTGGTCAGCTTCCATTCCGTGTCGCCCACGAAGTCCGACGGCCGAACCGGTGGCGTGGTCGTCGGCAGGAAGAGATAGGACGCGAAATCCTGCGGGGGCGTGCCCGGTGGTGGCCCGGGGAAGGGGAAGGTGGCCCCGGCCTCCCGGGTAGCAGTCAGCAGGGCAAGGACAAGGTAGCCAACGAGGGCGATTCGGCGCATGGAGGCAATGGACTCCAACGATGCGTGGTTTGTCAAGATGCTTCTCGCATTTTGACCCAACCGGCGTCGAAGATCTCCAGCCGATTGCCGCATCGCGTTGGGCCTTTTGGGTCCCGTGGCCTCTGCGCGCAAAGGCCAAGGTTCCTGGCGTCCCCGTTTTCGGGCTCGACGCAGCTTTCTGCAGCGCCGCCCGTTCACAAGCGCGGCACGGAGCGGTCGGATCTCCTGCAGCGCCGCTTGCGCATCCTGCAGACCATCCTGCTCCGCCCTGTCCGTTCGAAACTGTGCGCTACACGGAGCCGAGCGCCTCGCAGGTCTCCCATAGCCGCGCCGCGGCGGCGGCGTCGCGCGCGGGATCGTCCGGGGCAAGTTGCATCCTGCCGTGGACGTTGTGCCAGTAGCCGCCGCTTTCGAGGCGAGGCTGCGTGGCGCAGATGAGTGGCATCTGCGCACCCTGCTCAGGCGAGATCATGAAGCGTCGCTTGAACCAATTTCCGACGGCGCCCGCATCGCCGCCGAGGTTCGTCGCCACGACGCCCGGGTGTACGACGCGAACCTCGAAGGCAGGCGAACGTTTGACCAGCTCTGCTGCCATCCAAAGGTTGCCAAGCTTGCTGCGGCAGTAGGCCCTCATGCCGCCGATTGTGCCGTTCCACCGGAAGTCGGGAGTGCAAGCGGACGCCAGAATGTAGATATCACCGGTGAGCATCACGACTCTGGTCACTTCGAGGACGCCGGCAGCCGCGAGATCCCGGCGCAAAACGAAGTGGGCCAGCACGTTCACACCGAAGGCGATTTCATGCCCCTGACGAGTCGTCGCGTAGCTTCGGGGCCAGATGCCGGCGTTCTCCACTAGCAAGCGAGCTCGTCGGCCGGCCGCGGCGTGGGCGATCGCTTCCGCGCCGCGCCGCACAGATTCCAGGTCCTCGAGGTCGGCCTCGACCAGGTCGATTCGCGCGTCGGACTCGGCGGTAGCGCGCAGCGCCTCCGCCACCCGCTGGCCCTTCGCCAGATTGCGACATGGCAGGATCAGCTCTGCACCACGACGCACCAGCCCGTGCGCGATCTCGAGGCCGATACCCCCGGTCGCGCCGGTTACCACCGCCAGCCAGCCATCAAGGCGCGGCGTATCGGGGCAGCGCGGCGTGCGCTTTTTCTGACCGAACGAGGCCATCAGCATCCGGCGCAGACGGCTGCGCGGTGCGGCGTATGTTGGAAGGTCTGTCATCCTCGCACCTCCTGACCCTGCACACGGAAGGATGTAGCTCATAGTCGTGTTCCCGCAGCAAGTCGAACGTCGCCGGCCGCTGTCGCGGTTGGTACCCGAGAGCAGCGTATCTCGCCTCACGCCAACGCGCGCCGCGCGTCACACCGTTACGGTCCAGATGAACCGATCCGACGACTGGATGTTGCCGACAAACGCCGGACCGGTGCCGATCCCCAGCGCCGTGCCTGTAGTGAGCCCCTCAAAGGCCGCAGTGTCCTCAGTGCGAAGCGGGGGTGTCCCCCCGCTGAGGCCGCAGCACGCCGGCTTCCATCGCTGGCGTTGCCTTGATGGTCCGGTGAAACCGCACAAAGTTGTAGAAGCAGAAATACAGGTCCATCGACGCCTTGAAATTCTCCGGCGTCTTACTGAAGCCGAGACTCAGGCGTGTGAGACGGCGGCAGTGCGTCCGGATCGTCAAATTCGACCGCTCGACGACCGAGGTCGAGACTAGATCCATGGTTGACTCAACCGGCACGTACTTCGTCGGTCCATACCCTGAAGTTCGTCAATGTGGTGGGACCGAACGTGCTGCTGATCGCGACGTCAGCAGCGTCGCGGCCGCGCGCGATCAGCACCCTGCCGATGCGCGGCGTGTTGTTACGGGCATCAAATGTGTACCAATGGCCGTCGAGGAAGGCCTCGAACCACGCAGCGAAGTCCATCGGGCCGTGTGGCGGCGGCACCCCGATGTCGCCCAGGTAGCCGGTGCAGTAGCGCGCCGGGATGTTCATGCACCGGCAGAAGGCAACGGCGAGGTGCGCATAGTCGCGACAAACGCCGGTCTTGTCGTGAAAAGCTTCCAGCGCGGTGCGTGTCATGCGCGCATGCTCGTAGCCGAATACGATATGTCGATGAACATAGTCGCAGATCGCCTGAACGCGGCCCCACCCGGTTGGCGCCTGACCGAAGAGATTCCACGCCGTCTCGGACAGCCGATCGGTTTCGCAATACCGGCTTCCGAGCAGGAAGAGCAGCGTTCCCTCGGGCAGGTCCTGCACAGGAAGCTGTCGCGCCTGAGGAACGACCACGTCGGGGGCTCCGGTATCGTTCACGAGCGCGTTGGCGGAGACACGCGTGCGACCCGTTGGCGCAACGATGCGCGTGCACCAGTTGCCGAAGCTGTCACGATAGGCTGCCATCGGGACCGGCGGGTCGACCATCACGTCGTCACGGCCGACGAGATCCGACACGCGCGTGAAGTGGACGTTGACGTTGAATATCATCGGGGTGGGCTGCGGGCAGTTGTAGATCATTTCGAAGCCGACGCGAATTTGCATCATGGGTCTCCGGTATCCGCGACGTAGGGTCGCGCATGGCTGGCGGCGTAGGTGGTGGAATTGAATCTGGCGGTGTTGCCTGGCCATGCGTGTTCACGATGGAAAGCGCAGGCGGCACATGCCGCGCGTAACGAAGCGATCAGCACGCCGCGCAGCGCTGTCCAGCGTCGGCCCGCAGCGAGGACGACCTTCTGGTTGACCTCCAGTTCAATCCCGACGTACGCGCCGCGCGGGAAGCGCCGGCGCAAGTGTGAGGTGAGCCCGTCGTTTTTGCCGGCATATGGGTAATTGCGGCGCACCCGGAGCTCCGGAGCGCATGCCGCAAACGATGCCTTCCAGCGAGCGCACAGCTCGGCCTCCGCGTGCCGAGCGGGGTGATAGAGCAAACCCACGTCGGCGCGTCGCACCTTGCCGTGCAACTCCGGGGTGAAGCTGTGCGACGAAATGTGGATCACGCGCCGGCCGCGCGCCACCGATTGCCTGACGAGACGCTCGACGTGCGCGCGATAGGGCCGGTAGTGGTGTTCGACGATCTGCGCACGGAGATTCGCGGGTACGCCGCGCGTCGCCGCCGAGAAGAGTTGTGGATGACCGATCGAGCGGTTGAGGTCGACAAGCAGACGGCTGACGGTCGAGGTCACGAGCGGCGCCTCGAAGGCCTTCGCCAGTTGCTGCGCCACGACCAGCGCACCCGGATCGTAGCCGCGATGGGAGTCGAGCAGGGTTTGTCGCCCCTGAAACAGCTGGCGATACGGCGCGGGTATCTGGTTGCCGCCGTGTTCGCAGGTGATCATGAAGGCGTCGATCGCCACGGCCGGTCACCACTGCAACTCGCGCAACTGGCGAAACACCTGGCGCGTCCCTTCACTCCATTCGTGGCTCAGTGCAGTGAAATAGGCATCTCCGTCGTCGAATCGGCGCCGCCGCGTCACTGCCAGACTGTCGCGTTCGTAACACAGCAGGTCGATCGGCATGCCCACCGACAAGTTGCTGCGCATGGTGGAATCGAACGACACCAGCACACACTTCGTGGCGTTGGCAAGGGGCGTAGAGCGGGTAATCACACGGTCGATGATCGGCTTGCCGTACTTGGTTTCGCCGGTCTGAAAGTACGGTGTGTCGACGCCTGCTTCGATGAAATTGCCCTCGGCATAGATCCGGAACAGCCGCAACGGCTCGCCGCGGATCTGTCCACCGACGATGAACGAGGCGTTGAATCTGATCTCGTTCTCTTGCAGGTACTGACCGTCGCGTCGCTCGATATCGCGCATCGCGTCCGCGACCAGCATCGCGACGTCGAACATGGTCCGTGCGCTCCAGAGATTGGCGACTGCGGCGTCGGCCACACAGCGCTGATTCAACACGGCGATCACGGCCTGCGTTCCGGCCAGATTTCCGGAGCTCAACAAGACGACGACGCGATCACCGCGCCGTTCGAACACCGTCATCTTGCAGAACTTGCCGATGTTGTCCACGCCGGCATTCGTGCGGGAGTCCGAGGCGAAAATCATCCCCTCGTCCAGCAGCACGCCGATACAGTAAGTCATGCCTCGAGCTTTTGCTCCGCCTTGCGCAAGTCCCGCTGGATCTCACCGATTGATTTTTCCAGGTGCCCGACGCCCTGTTGAACCTCGGCGTACATGGCCCGCGCCTCGCGCGACATCGCCTTCTGCGCCCGCCGGGGCGCGCTCATCGCTTTGGAACGCTTCTTTGGTGCCTTGGGGGACATGGTCTTCTCCTTCCCGCGCCGCTCGGGCGGAGTCTGCTATCCGCCGCAGGGGCTGTGTGGGATCAGTCGATAGATCCAGGCCCGAAGGTGGCTGTTCCACACAATCTCGTAGTCGCGGTCACGCGAACTCGTCTGTGTCGCGGTGCAGATATCCTCGTATTGGCGTAGCGCGGAAGTCGTTGGATGAAATTCCGACTCTGGCTCGGCGCCGACTAGCCGCTGAGCAATGCCGAGCCCAGCAGCTGCCGTTCGTCGAGCTCGTGGTTCGCGAGGTGCTCGAGAACCGAGGTGATGGTAGCGCGCACGTCGGCGCCGGAAACTCCGTTGTTCAACTCGGCCGACACCCTCGTCAGGACCGCGAGAATCTCCCGGTGCTCGTTCTGTAGCCGGTCGATCCCGGGGGCCAGGGCGGGCCGTGCAAACCGGAGGTAGTGCATGAAGCCGCTGTCTTCCTCGAAGGCGAAATGGACGGCGAGCTGTGCTCTCACTGTGGCGAGGTGTTCGACCAGCCGGACGGTGCTGCCGGGGTGGTCCGACAGCAGCGCGCTCCGCAAGCCCGCGACACTGTCGCGCAGAACCTGGTGCTCGCGCTCGAACACCGCATACGGGGTTTGCGCGTCGAGCGTGCCCCGAACGCCGGAGTTACCGGCAGGGCTCTCTATTCGCCTCGAATCGATCACACTTTCCGAAGGCAGCAACTTCTGCGCCCCTGGTCATGCGCTTCCGTTGCCGATGCTGAGCCGCCGGCTGCACCAGAATCGCTGCCCGCCTTTGCAGCCAGTGCTCACGCGACGTGCACCTAGGGAGTTTGTCGCCCGTACCGCACCCGAGAGTGAGTTGGTCGGCGTGCTTCTGAAGCAGCTTCCTCGCACGGAGCGACATCACGGAATCGGCACGCCACTGGCAGCAGGCGCGCGAGGTGCTGCGCAACGTCGTCGCCGACCGGCGCGCGCCGGAGCTCGGCGCCAACGCCTGTTTTCACATGCTCGGCCTCGGATTCCGCCTGGGTGTGCCGGAAGGCTCGACGGGCAGGCGGCCAAGGCGGCGGAGGCGCTCGAGTACGCCCAGTCGTTCTCCAAAGACGGAAACCGGACGCAGGAGCCGTTCATCGCACAAGCGCTCGCGCAGGCAAGGCTCGAAGCGGGAGAACCCGCGCGTGCTCGCGCGATGGCCGAAACCGCGCGGGACGACTGTCTCGAGATCGGCGCCCGCGTCTGCGCGATCGATTCCGCGCTGGTGCTGTCGGCCGCGCTTCGCGGCGAGATGGGCCTGGGGGCGGCAGCCCGCATTGACGACGTGCTGCCGACCGCCGACCGCCTGATCGCCGAGACCGGCGCGTGCAACATGACCGCGTTCGTCCTCGTCGAACGCGCCGCGTTGTCGGAGTTGCGCGGCGAGGCGCAGCAGCGGAAGGCGTATCTCCGCGACGCGCTCGAAGGGTTTAGTCGGATGGGTGCGACAGGCCATGCTGCCCGCCTTACGCGGGAGCTCAACTCATGAACTGCGCTGTTTGCCGGCACGAGAATCGACCGGGCGCCAAGTTTTGCGAACAGTGCGCCGCGCCGATCAAGCGCCTGTGCGCCAGCTGCGGCGCCGAGCTGGAAGAGGCATTGCGCGCGGCAATCAGCGGCGCCAATCGCATGTTCGAAGGCGGGGTCCGTGCCGAGTTGGCCAAGGCATTGCTCGGGCGTGGCGACCTGGATCGAGCGGAGCACGAGGCGCAAACGGCGGTCACCGTCGCACACGCGCAGCACTCCAGGTGCGACGAGCTGGGTGCGCATCTCGCGCTTGCCCACACCCAGCTCCGACGCGCCGATGCGGCGGCGCTGGCGCGTGCCGAGCAGGCGCTGGTCCGTGCCTAGGAGCTGATCGACGAAACCAGCGCCCAGGCCTACCAGCCCGAGGTGCACGAATGCCGCGCGCACCTGGCGCGGCTGCGCGGTGATCCGCTTGCGGCTCGGCGCGAGATCGAGGAAGCCCGACGGCTCTACGCCGAGATGGGCGCCACCGCACAGGCGGCGCGGCTCAAGAAGGAAATGAGCGCGTGAGTTTTCTTGAGACGATCGAGCGGGCACGCGCGTTTCTGGAACGGCAACAGCGCGTCTCATTGGGCGCTTTGCGCCGCGAATTCGGCCTGGATACGGAAACGCTCGATGAACTGAGCGACGAGCTGGTGAAGGTCCAACGCGTTGCCGTGTTGGAAGGCGAGGTTCTGGTGTGGGCGACGGCGAAGTTGTCGATCACCGCTGAGGTCCCGTCAGCCGAATCCGCCGAAGCGCTTGCGCCGAAGCCTTCGACGGCCGCCGAAGTCGGCGAGCGCCGCCAACTGACGGTGCTGTTCTGCGATCTGGTCGGCTCGACGCCGCTGTCGCAGCAGCTCGACGCTGAGGAGTGGCGCGACCTCATCGCGCAGTACCCCTAACCCTCCCCCGTTGCCGGAAATGGCAACAGGGGAGGGGACTCAGATCCCCTCCTTTGCGAACACTTCCGTGAGCGGAGGAGGGTTAGGGAGGAGGCCTCTTCTCTCCGTTAGAGTCGGCATGCACACCGGGCCCGTGGTGATTGCCGACGGCGGCGAGGTGTTCGGCGAGACGGCGAACGTCGCGGCGCGCGTGCAGGGCGCGGCCGAGCCCGACACGGTGGTGATCACCGCCGCCACGCAGCGTCTCGTTGCTGGGCTGTTCGTGGTGGAAGACCGCGGTGCGCAGCACCTGAAGGGCGTGCGCGAGCCGGTGACGCTCTACCGCGTCGTGCAGCCGAGCGGGGTGCAGCCGCCTCGCGATCGCGGCGGGACACCTGACGCGCTTCGTCGGTCGCGACATGGAGCTCGGAACACTCGTCGATCGGTGGGAGCGGGCGCAGGACGGCGAGGGGCAGAACGTCGTCGTCCTCGGAGAGGCGGGAGTCGGGAAGTCGCGGCTCGTCTACCAGCTGCACGAGCACCTGGCGAACGTACCGCATACGTGGCTGGAATGCGGCTCCACGCCGTACACGGAAGGGACGCCGTTCCATCCAGTGATCGCACTGGTGGCGCAGGGGCTGGGATTCGCCCCCGAGGACACCGCGGCCGAGAAGCTCGGCAAGCTCGAAAATGGTCTCGGTCGCTCTCCTCTCAGCTTGCGATCACTTCGGGGGACCGATCCGCCGCCGACGGCCTTGGTGGACGCTCCCAGCGACCAACGGGAGCGGACCCGCCGAACGGACGCGGGGCGCAGCCCTCAGCCGAGAACGTCGCCCTGCTCGCGGACTTGCTCGGGCTGCCGCCGCCGACGTGGCTGCAGCTGAGCCCCGAGCTGCAGCGGCGCAAGACGATCGACTTGCTGGCGCAGTGGAACCTGTCGCTCAGCGCGGTGCAGCCGCTCGTGCTGTTCGTCGAGGATCTGCACTGGTGCGACGTGTCGACGCTGGAGCTGCTGGGGCACCTGATCGCGCAGAGTCCGACGGCGCGGGTGCTGCTCCTCGCCACGGCGCGCCCGGAATTCACGCCGCCGTGGCCGGCGCGCAGGAGGCCCTGGTAGCAGCCGAGCGCACGGGAGATGCGTATGACCTCCTCTCGGCTCACTACGTCGTCGGCGCCACGTTGTTCTACCCGGGCAGCTTCTCGCGCGCGTTGCAGCATTTCGAGCGGAGCATCCACTTGTACAATCCCCGCGAGCATGGGTCTCAGGTGTACAGAATCGGAGCCGATATGGGCGTCGTCGCCCACGAGTTGGCGTCCCGTGTCACGTGTACGTAGGCCATCCCGACCAGGTGCTGGCTCTGAGCGAGGAGGCGAGGGCCCTGGCGAAGCGCCTGCAACATCCGCTCAGTCTAGTGGAGGCTCTCTGCAATGCTGCAATTGTCCATTCCCAACGCGCTGAGGTCGACCGGACGAGGAGGCGGAGGCGCTCTTCCACCAATCCCTGGAGATCGCCTGGCGGCAGGAGGCCAAGACGTTCGAGCTGCGCGCCGCCACCAGCCTGGCGCGGCTCTGGCAGCGCCAAGGCAAGCGCGACGCCGCCCGTGATCTGCTGGCGCCGGTCTACGACTGGTTCACCGAAGGCTTCGACACACGCGATCTCATCGAGGCGAAGACGCTGCTGGATGAGCTGTAGGCACGCCCGTCTTGGGCGATCTTCCCCACAATATTTTTGCGAGCGTGAGCGGAAGTGCAACGAACTCGCGGAGAGGGTTCGTCCAAGGATAGGTTTCCCAACTTACTCTGACAGACACGATCTTCCCGAAGGTTGCCCAGATGAGCCAGATGCGTGGTACATGGTACCACGCGCTTACGATAACGATTTTCCCATCACCGCGCTCCCGAATGGCCTTGTACGCTGCTCGAGACTCCTCGAGCGTTCCGAACCCTTCGGGATCGGCGACGATGAGAAACTCTTTGGGCCAACACCGCAAGCGAAAAAACCGCACCATGGCATCAACGAAAAGGTTCGCGTCACCCGATGAGGGCGAACCAACACCGATGACGATCTTTCCGCCAACTTCCCGCGCCACCCTAACCGCCTTGGCGCACCGTGCGCGGGCATCTGGACAGGGGAGGCCATCTTCAACACGTGACGCGTAGGGAACCACAAAGGTTCGCACCTATACCACCGCCTTTCGCCTTTCGCTGTAGAATATCGCTGCATCGGTTTCCGGCTTCCAGCCGAATGGGTTCACATAGTCGTGTATCCGATGCTTGTTTTCAGAGACACCATAGAATACGGCGAAGTTGCTCGGTACGCGCGGAGCATCCAAACAACACCGCACGAGACTCAAACAATCGGGATAGCTCAGCCCGACGACAGGAATGTCAGCCCACGGCTCTATGCCCAACGGACAGACTCCTCCGAAACGAACGCAGATCACCTCGAGGCCTTGTTGTGCGTACCAGCGCCCAAGTCTCTCGATGAAAATTTTGTGGGCGCCGTAGGGACTGTCGGGGATAGGATCGCGTTGGGGCGAGATGAGCTCACTCCGGCTCCATGTCCGGTATTGCTCAACATGGATCGATGACGCGACGATGACCCGACGGACGTTCTCTGCGAGCGCCGCTCTGCAGATATTCGAGAACATCGTCGTGTTATCTGGATCAATGCGCGGGCTCTGCCAGTGTTCAGTTCTTGTGTTCCACGCGAGATGAATCACGGCATCATGTCCTCTCAATATTTGGGAGCAGAGGCGGAAGTCTCGTAAGTCCGCCGTGGGGAGATCGGCGAGGGTCAGGTGGTATCCACTGAGGCCACTCGCCAGAACCTTGCCGATGATGCCGTTCGAGCCGGTAATGGCAATCTTGCGTAGCCACTTAGAACTCGATTTTTCTTCTCGTTCGGCCATCTGCGCCAGTATTACCGTATACGCGGTCCATCTGAGATTTCCAGGGCCGTTGGAGGTGACGTCTGATACCCGCGTATCATGTCGAATGTATCCGCGCCGCACGCCGCCACCCGCGATCTGCTGGCGCCGGTCTACGAGTGGTTCACCGAAGGCTTCGAGACGCGCGACCTGAAGGACGCGAAGGTACTGCTCAAGGAACCTGGGCGGATGAGTCATGTCGGCGAGCGCGAGGGAATGGCGGCGGTGCCGGCTTCCTGACTCCCGAGGGTTCCCGTGACCGCGCCAGCGCCGGGCCCCAACACGGTTACCCTCAATCGCACCATGTCATCGAGCGCCTCGCGCCACCCAATTTCCATCGCAAAGGCGAGGCAGGCAGCCACCGCCTTCCCGCTGGAGAAGGCCTTATCGAAGAAACGCTCTCCGTCGATCGTGATCGCGTGATACTCCGCGATGCAGTGAATATGGTGCCCGCTTAGTTTCCCGACCTTGTCGGACTCGATCAACCGAATCGCTTCGTTGAGGGAACGCAGCACGAGCTGCCGTTCCCACTTGTGGAGCTCGGCGAGCAATCGTTCTTTGGCTTGGTGGTGCTGTTCCACTCCGCCGCTGCGCGGTGCCTGCATATTCGCTGTCTCTTTCCATTTCGCGTCGCTCACCATCCGCAGGTGAGCCGTCCAGGGTTAAGCAAACCGCAGGCCTCCGCGCCCAGCTTCGGCCCTTTCAAACGGATTGTCGCGTGACCGACGCGACAGGTGCTAACTCAAGCTGGCAGTGCATGCTGCGGTTAGCACCTGGCCGACGTCGGCTGTTCCGAGGCGGGCGGCAGTAGATTCTTGAATGCGTGCCCGTCGCGCATCACGTAGACGACGTTCGCGGCGTCCTGGAGAACCGCGATGTTGTCCAGCGGATTGCCGTCGACCAGGAGCAAATCTGCCAGCTTGCCGAGCTCGATCGTGCCGATCTGATCGGCCATGCCGAAGAGCTCGGCGTTGGTACGAGTGGCGGAGAGGATGGCGGCGTGATTGCCGAGCACCTGCGCCTTGAGTCCCAGCTCCATGCTCTTGAACGGTTGCATCGACGCGAGCACGTCGGAGCCGGAGCAGATCTTGAGGCCAGCGGCCTGTGCGACCTTGAGGGAGTCCAAGCCACGCTCCTTCGCCTTGTCGATTTTGTCGATCATCTTCTGCGGGATGTTCTCGGCGGCACCGTGGGCGCTGATCACGAAGTATGTGGTCAAGGTCGGGACGAAGTACGCGCTTGCCTGCCGCATACACGCGGCCGCTTCCTCGTCGAGGAAGTTGCCGTGCTCGATGCTACGCACGCCGGCGCTGACGGCGTTCATGATGCCCTGCGGCGTGTAGACGTGCGCCAGGCAGATCTTGCCGACGGTGCGTGCCTCGTAGGCGGCGGCTGCCATCTCCTCGACGGTGAACTGCGTGTGCTCGATCTGGTCCGTCGGCGACATGCAGCCACCGCTCCCCATCAGCTTGATACCGTGCGCCCCCATGCGCAGCATGTCGCGCGCCGCGCGGCGCATTTCGTCGGGCGTGTCGCACAGACGCGGCGCGGCGACCAAGCCGTACAGGCTGGGGAACGGGTGGTCCTGCATGTACGCTTCACGCCAGTCGCCGTGGCCGCCGGTCTGGGACAGGCAGCTGCCGACGAACAGGATGCGTGGCCCCTTCACGTAGCCGCGCTCCGTGGCTTGCACGAACCCCCAATCGAGGCCGAAGGCGTCGCGCACCGTCGTGAATCCCGCTTGCAGGGTTTGCTCGAGGACCTCTTTCACCCGAAAGGCGACGGTGGCCGGCGCTTCCTTGCGCGCCTTGCTCATGTCGGTTTCGATGATCGCGGCGTGGATGTGGGCGTCCGTCAGGCCCGGCATGAGTGTGCGTCCACCGCAGTCGATCACCTGCGCGTCGCGGGGGAGGAGCGGCGGCGTGCCGCGCGAGACGCTGGTGATGCGGTCGCCCGTGACGACCACCGTTGAGCGCGGGACTGGATCCGCTCCCGTACAATCAAGCAGGGTGCAGTCATGAAAGACCGTGGCGCTCATTGTGCCGTCTCCCCCATGGGGGGTAGATATTCCTTGCGGCACCGGTGAGCAACCGATCCTGCCACCAGTTGCAGGGGACAAACCGACGATGGGTATGATCGCTCCCACACGGTCCGAGGGTCACTCTGTGATGCGGCGTTGTGCGAGGAAGTGAAGGGGGGGTGGTCAACGTACGCATTGCCGAGGGCAAGGAGTTGCCCAAAGCCTGGCGCCCAGGGATGCCGCTGACCGTGGGCCGGAACACCGACCCGTACGCGGCACCGAGGAGCGGCTGCCCCTTTGGTGCGCAGTGCTACTCCTGTCGGAATGGGCTCATGTGGAATCCCGCTCGTGGTACACACACCCAGACCGTCCAGACCGGATCAATCAATCGGCACGCGCCCCGACGAAGGGCGCGCCGGCTGCATCGGTGAAAGCGGATCGGCTCCGGGACCTCTTTCACAGAAGACAGCACGAGGAGACCGCTGATGCCCGACGTGTTCGAGACCATCGACGAGCTGCGCGCCGCGTGGCGTTTCAAGCCGGATGCGGTGCCGGACGACGCCATTCGCAAGATCCTGCACGCCGCCACGCGCGCGGCGAGCGCCGGCAACATGCAGCCGTGGCGCTTCCTCGTGGTTCGCGACCCCGAGCTGCGGTGGCAGATCGGCGCGCTCTGCTCGCGGCCACCGCGCTGGGTCTCGGAACCCGGCTCATCACCTTGCATCGCATCTACGAACGCGAGCTCAAGGAGCTGCTCGGCATTCCGGAGCGCGTGGAGACGGCGGCGTTGATTCCGCTCGGCTATCCCGCCGGCACGTTCAAGCGCCGCCCGGAAATCACTGTTTGAAATCAAAAGACCCCCACTACCGTCTGGCACAACAACTTGACCCGCTACGTGAGGTCTGGCCCATTCTCTGCAGCCAATTGCAGGGACTGTGTGGCGGTGGCGGCGGCACTGCCACTAAAGTTCGACATCTTCGTATGGCGCGCGCACACGTGGTGCCACGCGAACGGTGGGTATAGGTCTTGCTCCAATCCCCTTGGGCATGGTTCGCACGTGTACGTGGTCAGACGCCGACGTCATCTCCGTCATCAACACCAGCACGAGACGAGAAGTGGCTCCGATCAATCGCAATGTACCCGCACGGGGCAGCGCTGTTGCGCCCTCTGTCAGCACCGGAGCGCTGGCGCCCAGCTCCACGCAGGTTTGCGCCGAACGCCACCCCCTCTGCCTCCGCGCCCGACTCCGACCCGCACACCCGGGGCGTGCTGTGGGGACTGCACCCGAGACGGACAAGTGACCGTGCCTGATCCGTTTGCGCGACAGGGGAGGCTGGAGCACGCCGCGTGGTAGCATCCTCTAACTCCCGGTACAGGCCTTGCCCAGAGCTGCAAATCGCCCCTATCGGCGCGGTCACGGTTATCGAACTCTGCCGAAACTCAGGTGCTGAATGACTGCTCGTCAACTGGTGCGCAATGGGGCAATGTTGGTTGTGCTTTCTCTGTTCGGAGGACTGCTGGGGCAAGCCTGCGGTGGTAGTGGTAGCGGCACCAGCAGCAGTAGCGCAAGCAATGCCGGTGGTGGAAACGGTGGCGGAAACAGCATCACGCAGGCGGTCGGCGTCGCCACGGCTACGCCGACGCCAGCCCCGCCGCCAACCGCGGTGCCGTCGTTGGTCGTGCCACCGGGTGGAAGCATCGCCGATGTGGCCAGGAGTGCGCCGGCCGGTGCCACCATCATCGTCAGCCCAGGGGTCTACGTCCCCATCGCGTTCAATCCTGGGGAGCTTCAAGATGGCCTCTATTTCTTCGCCGACATCACCGGCGCGTTCACCGAGACCGCGCCTGCCCCAGTCATCATCGATGCCCATGGCGGCGCCGCTGCCATCAAGCTGTCCGGCCAGAGCGATGTGACTTTCGACAGTTTCACGCTGCGCGGCGGTACGGTGGCCGGCTTTCTCGCCACGAGCAGCCCCGGCACGTTTCTCCAAGACTGCATCATCACCGAGAACCGCGGCGACGGTGTGCAGGTGGAAGGCGCAGATGGGGGGCTGATCTTCAACAACCTCATCACCAACAGTGGTGGGGTGGGCATCCGCGTGCTCGGAACGTCGAGCCTTGCTGTTATTAACAACACCATCTTTAATAGTGCGCAGGGTG
>Ga0209415_10005973_pt1 | contig 21769 bp, 19 predicted proteins | sample PeaSoiSIISIP2007_FD_187696 | JGI IMG/M metagenome (GOLD analysis project Ga0209415, IMG submission 187696) | Peat soil microbial communities from Weissenstadt, Germany - SII-SIP-2007 (SPAdes) (version 2) | ecosystem: Environmental > Terrestrial > Soil > Wetlands > Peat | place: Germany... | reverse complement strand
CCCGCCGACCTTTCCGCGGGCACCTATGTGGTCGTCGCGGTGACCGACACCGGCGTCGGCATGAGCGGCGAGCAGATCGCGCGGGCGGTCGAACCATTCTATACGACCAAGCCCGAAGGCAAAGGTACGGGCCTCGGCCTCTCCATGGTCTACGGTTTCGCCAAACAGTCGGGCGGCCATTTCCGCCTGACGAGCGCCACCGGCGAGGGCACCACGGCGTGCCTCTACATCCCGAGACGGGATCAGCCTGCCGTGCCGGCTTCCGTGCCGGGTGGCGATGCCGCGCCTCAACACGCCGAACTTGTGGAGGTTGTTAACGCGCCCTGACGGGCGGCACAACGAGGCGCCCCCCAGACGCCGAGCGCCAGGGGGGCTTCGTGGTCGGCCGCTAGTCGTCGACGAGGCGCTTAGTTGTCGCCGCCGTTGTCGCTGCTGCCGCCGCTGCTGCTGTCGTTGCTGCCCGTGTCGTTGCTGCCCGGGTCGTTGCTGCCTTTGTCGTTGCTGCCCTTGTCGCCGCCCTTGTCGCCGCTCTTGTCGTGGCTGCCCTTCTCGCCGCCCTTCTCGTGGCCCTGCGTGGCGGCATAGGCGACACCGCCGGTGAGCCCGGAAACGACCGGGGTCATACCGAAGCCGAACGCAACCGCGAGAGCGAGGGTCGTCGCCGACATCGTCTTCAAGTAACCAGCCATAATATACTTTCCCTTCGGTTTGAAGAATTTCTACTGCCGCGTGTCCCGAGGAACCTTGTCCATCGCGATCCCGTCGGTGAGGCGTTTTTGCACTCCGGTACTGACGCGGCACTGACAGCTACGACGAACTGTTGGTTACCGTGCGGTTAACGCATTCGTGTATGGCGGCGGGCGGCTGCGATGGCGCGGCGGGCGCAAATGCGACATACTTGTCGCATCAGGCGGCAGACGGAGACCCACACGTATGAATTTCGACCAGATGGGCGTTCTGGTTCATTTCGCGCCCGTCGTCGCGATGCTTCTCATCATCACCCTCAATCGGCGGGCAATGCGGCGCCAGACCGGCGCCAAGGCAGCGGTCGACGGCTTCAGGCTGCGCGCGGCGCTCCGCTCGGAGCTTCAGTTCCTGCTCGAAGTGTACCAGCGCAATTTGCAGGTGCTCCGCAACGGCGATGGCGTTCTGCTGTCGGGACGCCCCCTGACCGCGGTCTACCGCACCAATTCGACCCGCCTCGTCGCTCTCGACGAGGCCGAGATCCCGGCCATCGTCGCCGCCTATGGCTTCACCGAGGCGGTCGAGGGTCTGGTCGCCGCGACCATGCGCTCCGGCCCGGGGCATTCCCACAAGCTCAAGTCCTCGGATCTGTCCCTGGCCGACATCGAGCGCCAGGTCGCCATAGGTTGCGATCGCATCGCGGCCGCGATCGCGGCGATCGACGCGGTCGCCAATGGCGGCAGCGCGGCGGGGAACTCGGCCGGCACCGACCCCTTGGCGAACGCCGACCTGGCGTTGCCCGCGCCGTTCGCAGGCCTGACCCAATTCGACCGGGTTCTCTCGCCGCCACCGCCGCCACAGGCGCCGGGGCGCGCCCAGGTCCGCGCGATCGGCTTCCGCTCGCCCAGGGAACCGGCGCCGGACAGCGACGAACAGGAGCCCGCCCCGCACGCCTCCGAACCCCAATAGCCGGCCGGCACGGGCGGGCGGCTCCATGCGCGTCACGTGGCCGACATCCTCGCGAGCCTGGATCGAGCGTCTCTGGTCCTCGATCGCGGAGCGCGGACGGCCGTTCGCCGCGGTACCCGGGGAGACCGTGCCGACGCTGGAGCGCGCGCGGCTGCTCTCCGACGCGTTGCTGTCCGGGCGCGGCGAGGCGTCGGGCGCGGTGCTGGCGCGAGAACTGCAGAGTGCGCTGGGCGCGCTGGACAGCTCGGGACGGCTGGACTTCATGCGCGCGCTCGCAAGCGGTTTCGCGCCTGAGCCCGCCGCCTTACGTCTGGCCGCGGAGGCCTACCTCGCCGATCCGTCCCCGGAGAACGCCGCGCGCCTCACCGAAGCCGCCGACCCGCCGCGGCAGGAATTGCTGCGGCGGATGAACATGGCGCCAGGCGGCACGGCCGCCCTGGTGGCATTGCGGCAGGAGTTGCTCGGTTCGCTGCCCGCGGAGCCCTCGCTACTGCCGCTGGAGCGGGATCTGCGTCACCTGCTGACGTCGTGGTTCAATCGCGGCTTCCTGGAACTGCGCCGGATCGATTGGAATACGCCGGCGTCCGTGCTGGAGCGGCTGATCGCCTACGAGGCGGTCCACGAGATCCAGGGCTGGGTCGATCTGCGGCGCCGGCTGGCCCCGGACCGGCGATGTTTCGCATTCTTCCACCCGGCGCTCGCCGGCGAACCGCTGATCTTCGTCGAGGTGGCGCTGGTCGACGGGCTGGCCGCGGCGGTGCAGCCGTTGCTTGCCCTGGAGCGCGACGAGGCCGCCGCGCGGAGCCGCGAGGCGCGCGCGGATACCGCGATCTTCTATTCGATCTCCAACTGCCAGGACGGGTTGCGCGGCATCTCCTTTGGCAACTTCCTGATCAAGCAGGTGGTCGAAGAATTGAAAGTGGAGCTTCCCGGCCTCGTCCGGTTCGCCACACTCTCGCCGGTGCCGGGCTTCGCCCGCTGGCTGGAGGCGAGGCTGGCGGAGGGCGGGATCGTCGCGGCGAGCCAGGTCGTGCGTCCGGCCGAACGCACGGCCCTGCTGACGGCCTCGGGTGCAGCCGAAACCGAGGGCGATGGCGCGGACGTGCTGCGGGGGCTGCTGGATCAGCCGGGTTGGTGGCAAAACCCAGCCGTGGCCCAGGCGGTGCAAGCGCCTCTGCTGCGCACCTGCGCGGCCTATCTCACCGCGCGGCCCGGTCCGAGCACCAGGATCGACCCGGTCGCCCGCTTCCATCTCGGCAACGGCGCGCGGCTGGAGCAGCTGAACTGGCTCGGCAACGTCGCGCCACGTGGAATGCGCGAATCGCACGGCATAATGGTCAATTATCTGTATGACCTCGCCAGTATCGAGGCGAATCACGAGGCGTTCCTGCGCGACGGCGTGGTGGCCCGCGCGCCCGCCGTCGATGCGCTGCTGGCGCTGCCCGCGACCGTTCCCGCCGCGCGCGCCCGCACACGTCCGCGCACCGGCTGAACCGCTGACGGGAGGTCGGAGCTAGGGCCCATCGCGCCCTGGGACAGCGAGCAGGCTCCGCAGCATGGCGTCGATCTCGCTTGGCCGCTCCCAGAGGAGGCGAACCCCGATCACCGTCACCGCCGCCCGCAACGGCGGCGCCAGGCGGACCGCATCCTTGGGCGTGGTGACGAGCAGCAGATCAGCGGCCGCGGCACGCTCGATCAGGGCCTCGACCTCCTCCGGCCGATAGCGATGATGATCGGGAAATCCGACCCGCGCGACCACGTCCACGTCGGCGTGCTCGAGCATGTCGAAGAACTTGGCGGGCCGGCCGATGCCCGCGAACGCCAGCACGCGCTTGCCCGCGATCGGCGCGATCTCGGCGCCGGGGCAGAGCCGGGCCCGCAGCACGGGCAGCGATGGCGGCAACATGGGCCGCGCGGCGGTCGCGTCATCGCCGATCCAGACCGCCGCCTGGCAGCGTGCGGCGGCGGAGGCGACGGATTCGCGAAGCGGCCCCGCCGGCACTGGCCGACCGTTGCCGAACCCGGCGACACCGTCGACCACCAGAAGCGAGACATCCTTCGCCAGCCCGGGGTTTTGCAGCCCGTCGTCCATGACGATGGCACCCGCGCCCGCCGCGACGGCGGCCCGCGCGCCTTCGGCCCGGTCACGGCTGACCCAGGTGGGCGCGACCTCGGCGAGCAGCAGCGCCTCGTCGCCGACGAGGCGGGCCGGGTGCTGCGTGTCGACGCGCACCGGGCCTTTTGCGCTGCCGCCGTGACCGCGGGTGAGAAAGTGGGGCGCGACGCCGAGATCGCGCAGCCGGCAGCCGAGATCGAGCGCCAGCGTCGTCTTGCCGCTGCCGCCGACGGTCACGTTGCCGCAGCAGATCACCGGCACCGGCGCGCGCCATCCCGGTCGCGCCGCCCGCGTCGCCGTGACGGAAGCCAGGATATTGCCGAGCGGCGCGAGCAACCGCGGCAGCCAGGCATTCGCGTGCCCCGCCGACCAGAATGTCGGCGGCCGGCGCACGTGCTCAGACATCGGCTCGGCGCATCTGCGCCAGGATCGACCGGGCGCTATGCAGGGGGAGATCGGCGTAACGATCGCAGGCGCCAGCCCCGGCGCGCGCCGCCGCTTCGCGGCGTTCGGGGTCGCTCAACATGCGGCACGCCCAGCGCTCGAGCCCTGCGGCATCCGCGACACGCGCCAGCGCGCCCGCCTCGGCCAACGCCGCGGTCGCGTCGTTGAAATTGCCGGTCAGCGGACCCATCGCGATGGCACAGCCGAGCCGCGCGGCCTCCAGCGGGTTCTGCCCACCGCCCGGCGGCACGAGGCTGCGGCCGACGAAGGCGATATCGGCGAGCCGGTAGGCGAGACCCAGCTCGCCGAGCGTGTCGATGAGCCAGATGCCGCCGTCGGCCGGCGGGTCGCCCGCACTGCGGCGGATGACGGCGACACCATCCATCGCCGCGGCGATGGCGGCGGCCCGTTCGGGGTGACGGGGTGCGAGCAGGGTCGTCAGTCCCGGATACGTCCGCGCGAGACCCCGATGCGCCTCGAGCACGATCGCCTCCTCGCCCGGATGCGTGCTGGCCGCGAGCCAGCGCGGCCGGGCTCCGAGCAACCGGGCGAGCCGGTCAACCTCGGCGGGATCGGCGGGCAGCTTCGGGGCGGCGAATTTCAGGTTGCCCGGAGAGCTGACCGCGACGGCGCCGAGCGCCGCCAGTCGTGCCGCGTCGGCCGCGGACTGCGCCTGAACCAGGCTGAAGGTGCCGATGACGTCGCGGGCGAAGCCGGGGACGAGCCGCCACCGGGCGGCGCTGCGCTCGGACAGTCTGGCGTTGAGCAGAACCAGCGGAATGCGGCGCCCGCGGCAGGCGGCGAGGATGTTGGGCCACAGCTCGCTTTCGAGAAACACCGCCGCCGCCGGCCGCCAATGATCGAGAAACCGGGCTGCCCAGCGCGGTACGTCGAGCGGCACGAAGCGATGTGTCACGTGCGCCGCCAGCCCGCCGCCATCAAGCCGCTGCTGCAACAGGCGCGCCGCCGTCACCGTTCCCGTGGTGAACAGGATCCCGGCACGCGGTGCCAGCCCGGCCAGCGCCTCGACGACCGGCAAGGCGGAGACGGTCTCGCCGACGCTCGCTGCGTGCAGCCAGACCACATCGCCTTCCGGCCGCGCGGCCCGCTCGACCCCGCGCCGCTCACTTAGGCGGTCGGCGATTTCCTTCCCAAGCCGCGCCCGCCGTCGCAGCATCAGCCGCAACGCCGGCGCGGCGATCGTCGCCGCACCAGCCCACAGCGGCGCCAGCAGGCTCACCGGTCCGGTCGCGCGGTGCCCGCGCTCGACTGGCTGCAAAGCAGGTCGGCGCGTTCGACGGCTTCCGTCAGTGCGGATTCGATCAGGGGCAGCCCGTTGGCCCACAAATCGTGCGGAACGTGAATGGCCTGGCCGCAGACGATAACGCCGCGGGCGAACGGCAGCGGGATGACCATGCGGTCCCAGCTCCGCATCACCCAGCGCCGCGAGGTCTGCGCCGAGCACGCCAGTACCGGGATGCCCGTCAAGGCGGCGAGCTGTGCCACGCCGGCGGCGGCCCGGCGGCGCGGACCGCGGGGACCATCGGGCGTGATGGCGACCTGATGGCCGGCCGCCAGAAGTTCGGCCATGCGCCGCATGCCGGATGCGCCGCCGCGGGTGGAGGAGCCGTGCACGAGGTCGAGCCCGAAGCAGCGCACGACATCGCCGACGAAGCGCCCATCCTGGTGGCGGCTCACGAGAACGTGCATCCGCGACCGCCGGCCACGGCTCTCGGCGGCGGCGTTGGCGTAGCGCCACAGCGACGGCACCAGCGGCAGGCGCTCATGCCAGAACGCCATGATCACGGGCGCGCCATCGAAGAACACCGCGACGTCCTCGCGCCCGTCGAGAACCCACCGCGTGGTACGGTAGGTGAAGGTGAGGTATGCGCTGAGCGACCATGCCAGCGCCTGCCCCACCCAAGGATGGCGGAGCAGGCGCTTCAGCATCGGCGTGTTATTTCGAGAGTCCTTCGGCCCGCATCGCCTCCTGCACCTTCGGCCGCGCGCCGATGCGCTCGATATAGGCCTTCAGGTGCGGCCACGTAGCGAGGTCGATGCCGAAATGGTGGGCCCAGCTCACCACCGTGAACGCATAGGCGTCGGCCGCCGAGAACTGCTCGCCGAGCAGATAGGCGCTGTGCGCCAGATGGGCGTCGAGCACCGCGAACCGGCTGGCGAGCCGCTCCTTCGCGAGCTTCTTCGCTTCCTCGGGATTGGCCTTGTTGAACAGGATCGAGAAGGTCTTGTGGATCTCGGTGCCGATGAACGTCAGCCACTCCTGCAGCCGGTAGCGCGCCATTGTGCCGGCGGCGGGCACGAGGCCGGAGCCCGGCCGCTGGTCGCCGAGATACTGCACGATCGCCAGGCCTTCCGTGAGGATGGCGCCGTCGTCCATCTCCAGCGTCGGCACGTAGCCCTTGCGGTTGGTCGCATAGAAATCGCCGCCCTCGGCGGTCTTGTGGGTTGCGAGATCGACCTGGTGGAGCGCGATCGGGATGCCGGCCTCGAGTGCCACGATGTGCGGCGACAGCGAGCAGGCACCTGGTGAATAATAAAGCTTCATGGCTGGACGGACTCCAAGATGGATCGCCGCGTTGCGCTGGCGACGATGGCGTGTAGCTACGATTTCGCGCCAAACATGCCAAGTGCGGCATCTGGCAAATCGGGCTTGCGCCGGCGCAAGCATAGAACAGCGAGGCCATTTAGCGTGACAATTGACGAAGTTCGTCATAGGTTCCCGCGATGCAAAGCGCCATGAGTGCCAACGTGCCGGTGTCGGCAAAATCCGAGGCGACCCGCAACGCGATCGTTGAGGTGGCGGAGCGCTTGTTCCGCTCGCTCGGCTACCAGAAGACGGCGGTCGCCGACATCGCCCGCGAGCTTGGCATGTCGCCCGCCAACATCTATCGGTTCTTCCCGTCGAAGGCCGCGATCAACGAGGCGATCGCCGCCCGCATTCTTGACGGGCTCGAAACGCTCGCCTGGGATATCGCACGCGGACCGGGAACCCCGGCCGAGCGCCTGCGCAATCTGTTCCGCGCGCTCCAGGCCCAGACCATGGCGCTTTTCTTCGACGAGAAGAAGATGCACGACATGGTTGCGGCGGCTATGGAAGAGAACTGGCCGGTGATCGACCATTACGTCCGCACGATCGAGACCGCCATCCGCCACATCGTGATGGACGGCCAGGCCGACGGCAGCTTCGCCAAGTCCGATCCAGAAGCGACCGCCAAGCTTGTGCATGCCACCATGATCGGCTTCCTCCACCCTCGCGTGATCGAGGAATGCGTCGCCGACCAGGATCTGTCGGAGATGGCCGCTCAGATGGCCGAGTTCGTGCTGCGGGCCCTTCACGCCTGAAGGTAGCTGACGAATATTGACATTCGTCAGTTCATGGCATAGCCTACTCCCGGCCAAAACCGGAGCACGCACATGCCGCGGCCCATCGCCCTCGCCCTCGTCCCGCTGCTTCTGACCGGCTGCCTGGAACGAACCCAACCGACTGTCGCCAACGATCCGCGCCCGGTGCAGGTCGTGCGGGTGGCGCTGGCCCCCGCCACCGAGGCGCGACGCTATGTCGGCGTCACCAAGCCGCGCCGGGAGGCGGATCTCGCCTTCCGGGTCGGCGGCCGGATCACCGAGCGCAGCGTCGATCTTGGCGCTCATGTCGCCGCCGGCACCGTGTTGGCACGGCTCGATCCGATCGATCTCGGCCTTGCGGTGCAGAGCGCCGAAGCCGACCTCGCCGCCGCCGAGGCGCAGGAGGCGCAGGCCGGTGCCGAGGCGCAGCGCTCGCGCGCCTTGGTCGCGCTGGGCCACGTGACTGCATCCGCCGACGATACGGCCCAGGCCAACGCCCGCTCGGGGCGCCAGAAGGTGATCGCGGCGCGGGCCGCCGTCACGCTCGCGCGCAACCGGCTCGACTACGCCGTACTGCGGGCGCCGGCGGATGGCGTCGTCACCGCCGTGATCGCCGATCCGGGCACCGTCGTCGCCGAGGGCGCGCCCGTGCTGCGGCTGGCGACCGCGGCCACGCCGGAGATCGAGATCAACCTGCCGGAGGCGGCGCTGCCGACCCTCGAGCGCGCGACGGCTACCGCCTCGTTCTGGGCCCAGCCGGACACCCTCCTGCCGGTCCACATGCGCGAGGTGGCGGCGCAGGCCGACGGCAAACTCCGCACCTATGCCGTGCGCTTCACCATCGCCGACCCGCCGCCCTGGATCGCGCTCGGCATGACCGCGACGGTGAAGCTGGACCTGCCCGGCGACACGCCCGTCGCCACGCTGCCCGCCGCGGCCATCGCCGACCGGGGCGCCGGTCCGATGGTCTGGACGGTGAACGCCCAATCCGGTCGCCTGACCGCCCAGACGATCGACCTGCGCGTGCTGCGCCAGTCGACGGCCGTGGTGGCCGGACTCAGCGAGGGTCAGTTGGTCGTCAGCCTTGGCACCCAGAAACTCGATCCCGCGGCGCTTGTGCGCGTCGCCGAAACCGTACCCTTACCGCCAACCGACGCCGGCCAGCCAGCCGCGCGGGAGTAGCGGCAATGCTCAACCTATCCGCCTGGGCGGTGCGCCACCGCGCGCTCGTCGGCTTCCTCATCGCGCTGATCTTCGGCGCCGGCACGCTGGCCTATCTCCGCCTCGGCCGCGCCGAGGACCCGGCATTCACGGTCAAGGTGATGGTGATGACCGCGCAATGGCACGGCGCCACGGCGACCGAGATGCAGGACCAGGTCGCCGAGAAGATCGAGCGCAAGCTGCAGGACCTCGCCCATCTCGACCATCTGACGACCTTCGTCCGGCCCGGCTTCGCCGCCATCACCATCACCTTGCGCGACGACACGCCGCCGGGGGCGGTCGCCGACCTCTGGTATCAGGCGCGGAAGAAACTCGGCGACATCCGCGACAGTCTGCCCGCCGGCGTCAGCGACGTCACCGCCGACGATGAATACGCCGACGTCTACGGCGCGATGTTCGCCCTCACCGGCGCCGACAACGCGGAACTGATCCGCACCGCCGAACGCATCCGCGACCGGCTGCTGCGCGTGCCGGGCGCCGAGAAGGTTACGATCGGCGGCGAGGTCGATCGCGCCATCCATGTCGACATCGACCACGCGCGGTTGGCCACGCTCGGCGTCACGGTCGGCGATATCCGCCAGTCGCTCGCGCGCCAGAACGACGTCGCCGCCGCGGGCATCGTGGAGACGCGCAACACCCGCGTGCCGGTGCGCGTCGACGGCACGCTGGAGGGCACCGCGACCGTCGCCGACACGCCGATCGCCGCCAGCGGCCGAAGCCTGCTTCTCGGCGATATCGCCTCGGTCAGCGCCGGATATGCCGATCCGCCGCTGTTCACCATCCGCCACGACGGCGCGCCGGCGGTGGTGATCGCCGTCTCCATGGCCAAGGGCACCGACGGCTTGGCATTCGGCACCGCGCTGCGCGCCGAGGCGGCCAGGATCGCGGCCGGACTGCCCGCCGGCATCGCGCTGACGCAGATCTCCGATCAGCCGGCGGTGATCGGCGAGGCGGTCGACGAGTTCCTCATCAAGTTCTGCGTGGCGCTCGGCGTCGTGCTGCTGGTTTCCTTCGCCTCGCTCGGCATCCGCACCGGAATCATCGTCGCGTTGTCGGTGCCGCTGACCCTGGCGATGGTGTTCCTGCTGCTCGACCTCATGGGCATCGAGTTGCAGCGCATCTCGCTCGGCGCGCTCATCATCTCGCTGGGACTGCTGGTCGACGACGCGATCATCGCGATCGAGACGATGGCGGTGAAGCTGGAGGAAGGCTGGGAGCGGGTGAAGGCCGCGACCTTCACCTGGACCTCGACGGCGGGACCGATGCTGTCGGGCACGCTGGTCACCATCGCGGGCTTCCTGCCCGTGGGTCTTGCCCGCTCGACCGCCGGCGAATACGCGGGCGGCATCTTTTGGGTCGTCGGGTTGGCGCTGCTGTGCAGCTGGATCGTCGCGGTGGTGTTCATCCCATATATCGGCGTGCTGCTGCTGCCGACGCCGCGCCAGACCCGCTCGCATGAGGCGATCTACGCCACACGCACCTACTGCGCGCTCCGTGCCGCGGTGCGGTTTTCCGTGCGCCACCGCATCCTCGTCGTCGCCGCCAGCGTCGCCTTGTTCATGGCCGCCGGCGCCGGCATGGAGCTGGTGCGGCAGCAATTCTTCCCAACCTCGGCGCGCCCCGAACTGATCGTCGATCTGACGCTGCGCCAGGGCGCCTCGATCGGCGCCACCGAGGCGGCGGTGACGCGGCTGGAATCGCTGCTCGCCGGCGATCCCGACATCCGGTTCGAAACGAGCTTCATCGGCGCCGGTCCGCCGCGGTTCTTCCTCGCGTTCAATCCGGCGCTGCCAAACGACGCGATCGCCACGATGCTGGTGATGACCAAGGGCGACGACACGCGCGAGCGGGTCATGGCGAAAATCCAGGCGATCGCTGCCGCCGAGACGATTCCCGAAGCACGGGTGCGCGTCACGCGCCTGGAGCTCGGCCCGCCGGTCGGTTTTCCGGTGAATTTCCGCGTCATCGGCCCCGATGCCGGCGAGGTGCGGCGAATCGCCGACCAGGTGCTCGACATCGTGCGCACGACGCCGGGCACGCGCGACACGCAGCTGGCCTGGGGCGAGCGGGCGCCTTCGATGCGCCTCGCGCTCGACCAGGCGCGCATCCGCCAGCTCGGCCTCGCCCCGGCCGACATCGCCGAGTCGTTGCAGACGTTCCTTTCAGGCGCGACCGCGACCGAAATCCGTGACGGCACCAAGCGCGTGCCCGTCGTGCTGCGTGCGGTCCCGTCCGAGCGCCTCGACCTCGACCGGCTGGCCGATTTCACCATCACGACCGCCGCCGGCCCGGTGCCGCTCGACCAACTCGCCCACCTCACGCCGCAGGCCGAGGAGCCGATTCTGTGGCGGCGCGACCGCGAGCCGTTCCTCACCGTCGAGGCGGACGTTCAGGAAGGTTTGCAGGCGCCCGACGTGACGGCTGCCGTGCTGCCGCGGCTCGCTTCGGTGCAGGCGGCGCTGCCGGGCGGCTACCGCATCGAGACCGGCGGCGCGGCCGAGGAATCGGCCAAGGCCAACACGGCGTTGTTCGCGATCTTTCCGATCATGGCGGCGGCCATGGCGCTGCTGCTGATGATCCAGTTGCAGAACCTGCCGCGCACCCTGCTGGTGATGGCGACCTGGCCGCTCGGGCTGATCGGCGCGGTGGCGGCGCTGCTCGTCACCGACCAGCCGTTCGGGTTCGTCGCCATCCTCGGCGTCATCGCGCTCGGCGGCATGATCATGCGCAACACGGTCATCCTGGTCGATCAGATCCGCCAGGACCGCGAGGCGGGGCACGACGTGACGACGGCGATCGTCGAATCGACGGTCCGCCGCGCGCGACCCGTGGTGCTCACGGCGCTGGCCGCGATGCTGGCGTTCATTCCGCTGTCCTTCAACGTATTCTGGGGACCGATGGCGGTGGCGATGATCGGCGGGCTTGCGGTCGCCACCGTGCTGACGCTCGCCTTCCTGCCCGCGCTGTACGCGCTGGCGTTCCGCGCGCCGCGACCGGCCAGCGCGACGCATCGGGCCTCGCCGCCGCTTCTCGGCGCGAATTCGGCCATGCTGGCGCCGCGGTCGGAGGCATGATAGCGCCGCGGCCGCTCATGCCGCGGAAGGGCGAGAGATGGACATCGCGACGATCACCGTTCCCCAGGCCGATCCGGGCGCCGGCTACCGCGCGCTTAAGGCCGAGATCGACGCCGCCGTCGCCCGCGCCCTCGCCTCGGGCTGGTACATCCTCGGCCGCGAGGGACAGGCGTTCGAGGCGGAATTCGCCGCCTGGCTCGGCGCCGCGCACGCGCTCGGATGTGCCAACGGCACCGACGCGCTGGAGCTTTGCCTGCGCGGCCTTGGCATCGGACCCGGATCGACCGTGGTCACGGTATCGCACACCGCCGTGGCGACCGTCGCGGCGATCGAGCGGGCGGGCGCGGCGCCGCTGCTGCTCGATATCGACGCGCTGCACTACACGATGGACCCGGCCGAACTGGCCGACGTGCTGAACAATCCGCCAGCAGGCCTGCCGCCGATCCGCGCCGTGATCCCGGTGCATCTCTACGGCCAGCCGGCCGACCTCGGCCCGATCATCGCCGCCTGCGCGCGCCACGGCGTCGCCGTGATCGAGGATTGCAGCCAGGCGCATGGGGCGACGCTCGACGGCCGCAAGGTCGGCGCGCTGACCGAGGCCGCGGCGTTCAGCCTTTACCCCACCAAGAACCTTGGCGCGCTCGGCGACGGCGGCGTTCTCGCCGCGCGCGATCCGGCGCTGAGCGAGCGGATCACGGCGCTGCGCCAGTACGGCTGGCGGCGGCGCTACGTCTCCGACGAGCCGGGGGTGAACAGCCGTCTCGACGAGCTGCAGGCGGCGATCCTGCGGGTGAAGCTGCGGCATCTCGACGCGCAAAATGCCCGCCGCGCCGCGATCGCCGCGCGCTATGACGAGGCCCTCGCCGGCGGCCGTCTGGCGCCTCCGGCGCGTCGGCCGGGGGCAATACACGTCTATCACCAATACGTGCTGCGCGTGCCCGACCGGGACGCCACGGCGACCCGGCTTCGGGCCGCCGGCGTGGCGACCGCGGTGCATTATCCGGCGCCCGTGCACACGCAGCCTGCCTATCTCGGCCGGGTGGCGCTCGGCCCCTCAGGTTGCCGGAACAGCGAGAGCGCGGCACGCGAGGTGCTCAGCCTGCCGATGTTCCCCGAGATGTCGGAGGCCCAGATCGATCACATCTGCCGGGTGCTCGGCGGCCTTTGAGCCGACGCCCCGGCCGCGAGCGCCGCGGCCTCGTCACCACGCCGGAGCGACACCCACCGAGACCGGCGGGCCGTAGGCGGGATACCCGTATCCATAATATCCCGAATACGGGTAATAGCCCGGCGCATAGCCGTAGGTCGGAGGGACGACCTGGTTGCCGCGCGCGGCCATGCATTGCGCGTAGACGCGATCGTAGGCGTATTGCCACGACGCCGTGCTGGCCTGGGCGTTGTTGGCGCCGACGGCGCCGCCGAGGGCGAGGCCGGTAACGCCGCCGATCGCCGCCCCGGTGCCCACCGCGCCGCCGAGCGAGCCGAGCGCCGCCCCGGCCGCCGCGCCGAGCGCCGTTCCCAGCACCGCGCTGCCGACCGCGCTGTTCGTCGCCGCCTGCGCCGCCGCGCCCGATCCGCCGGTGCTCTGCTCGGCGTCGAGGCGGCAGGCGGCGTCATCGCCCCGAAATGCATCGTAACTCTTGCCGTCCTTCGGCAGGACGGTGACGGTCGGACCTGCGGGGGGGACGGCGGCACAGCCCGCAACCGCAACAACAAGACAAAATCCCGCCGCAGACGTAGTGCACTTCATGGTTCACCTATGAAAGTCGGCCGGCCCGGTTCCCAGACGGCGACCGAGATCCGACGATGACGGTGCCATTTATGACATATAGGTATGCTGGATCGCCATGGACCCGGCCCGGTGGTTACACTTTGTAGCGGCCCCCCTGCCCCGCCCGGCCCTGCGGCGGTCACGGCATGCGGGACACCGCGCACCGCCCGCGCGGGTCCGCGCCGCGGCTCAGCGCCGCGTCGGCGATGAACCCGGCGACGGCGTGCCGAAGCACCGTCCGGGAACCGGGCTGGCGCCCGGGCGTTCTGCGTCCGTGCGGCGGCAACCCGCCGGCGGCACGTACGGAGGTGGCGATGTCTATGCTTGCCTGGATCGTTCTCGGACTGATCGCCGGTTACGTCGCCAGCAGCGTCGTGAACAAGACCGGCGAGGGCATGACCCTCGACATCGTGCTCGGGGTCGTGGGCGCCGTGGTCGGCGGCTTCCTGTTCTCGATGATCGGCGCCGCGGGCGCCACGGGTTTCAATATCGACAGCATGTTCGTTGCGGTCATCGGGGCCATAATCGTTCTGATGGTCTATCACGCGGTGGCGCGCCGCACGGTCTAGAGCGATTTCACGCTGGCCGTACGCTCCTCCCCCCTTGCGGGGGCCCGCGGCGAAGCCGTGGGAAGGTGAGGGGGACAACGGCACCCCCCCTCCCCTGGCCCCTCCCGCAAGGGGAGGGGGAAGTTACAGCTCACCTGAAATGGCTCTAAGGGCTCGCGCCGGGGCTTTGCGCCGGCGCGGCGCGCGCATGCCCGTCGCGCTGAACGCGGCGGCTGTCGGGCCATGACCGCCGATCTGCCCTATCTGGCCGCCTACGCGTCGGTGGTTGTTGCGCTTGCCGGTCTGGCCGCGTTGACGGCGAACCTGCTCGCGCTCGCGGCCGCCTTCGCCTTCGGCCGCCGGACGCGCGAACACGAGGCGACGGAGGCAGCGGTCGGCGCCGAGCCGACGGTGCTGGTGCAGCTGCCGGTCTACAACGAGGCCAACGTCGTCGTCCGCATCCTGACCGCGGTCGCAGCACTCGACTGGCCACGCGAGCGGCTGCGGGTCCAGCTGCTCGACGACAGCTCCGACGAGACCGTCGCGGTCGCCGCCGCCACGATAGCGGCGCTGCGCCGCGACGGGGTTGATGTTCTGCACCTCCGGCGAGCGGTGCGGAGGGGTTTCAAGGCCGGCGCACTGGCGCACGGCATGGCGCTGGACGACAGCGCGTTCATCGCGATCTTCGACGCCGACTTCGTTCCACCGCCAGATTTCCTCCGCCGCGCGCTGCCGGTTCTCGTTCGCGACGAACGGGTGGCGTTCGTGCAGGCGAGATGGGAGCATCTGAACGCGACCGAAAACGTGCTGGCCGAGGCGCAGGCGGCGATGATCGACGCCCATTTCGCGGTCGAACAGTCGGTGCGCAACCGCCTCGGGCTCGTGCTGCCGTTCAACGGTACCTGCGGCGTCTGGCGCCGGGCGGCGATCGAGGCGGCGGGCGGCTGGTCGGCGACGACTCTGTGCGAGGACCTCGACCTCGCCATTCGTGCGCGGCTCGCCGGCTGGCACGGCGTGTTCATCGCCGCGCTGACGGTGCCCGGCGAACTGCCGACATCGCTCGCCGCATGGCAGACGCAGCAGTTCCGCTGGAGCAAAGGGTTCCTCCAGGTGGCGTGCCGCCTGCTGCCCAGGGTCTGGCGTTCGGATCTGCCGTTCCGGGCCAAGCTCGCGTTGAGCCTGCAGACCTGCCAGCCCGCCTGCTTCCCCTTCAGCGTCCTGTCCCTGCTCGGTACCGTGACGCTGGTCGCCGATACCGGCGCCAACGTGCCGACGCTCTCGCTCGCCGGCGGCCTTGTCGCCTTCGCCGGCATCGCCGCCAGTGCGCTGGTGCTGGCGCTCGGCCGCGCGGCACTGCGCCGCGGTCCGTGGCGGCGCTTCCCGTGGATCGTCGGGCTCGTGCTTGTTCTCAATGCCGGCCTGGTCGTTTCCAATACGCGCGCAGTGATCGAAGCGGTGATCGGCATTCCCAGCGGTTTCATCCGCACAGCGAAACGCGGCACCGGCGCGCGCCCTTTTCCCGCCGAGCCGGCGCGGGCCGACGGCCTCGTCGAACTCTGCGCCGCCGCCTCCCTCGGTGCCGCGCTCGCGCTCGCGGTCGGCTGGCTGTCGCCGCTGCTCAGCCTGTCCATCATCGGACTGCTCATCATGGGCGCGGGGCTGGTTCGGGAACGACTGGCCCGCCAGGCCCAGCTCACCCTGCTGCGCCGACTGCCGCGAAGATGGCCCGCCGAGTGACCGGCCGACTTCCAGTCTGACCGCCGCCCGTCAGCAAGCTTTTCGCGCCAGAGCGAGGCGAACGAAACCGCTTCAGCTCTCCTCGATGTCGGCCTCGTCGCCCGCCTCGATCGCGAGCACGCGTTCTGCCACCGACGCCTCGACCGCTTCGACCGTGCGCAGCACGCGCCCGACCGCGCGGGTGCGGACGCGCGCCTTGTCGATGGTGGTGCTGAACGTGCCGGCCTGCTTGGCGAGTTTGTCGAGCACGTCGTCCATCTTCACCATCTCGGCGCGTGTAGCGCCGAGCAGTTCCATGATACGGTCGCTGTTGCGCTCCAGCATCAATGTCACGTAGCCGAGATGGATGGTCCGCAGCAGCGCCGGCAGCAAGGTCGGGCCAAGCACCAGCACGCGGTTGACGCGGCCGATCTCCTCGATCATGCCGGGCAGGCGCGCGATCTCGGCGTAGAGCGCATCGGTGGGCACGTAGAGCACGGCGAAGTCGACGGTGCGCGGCGGCAGGATGTATTTCTGCTGGATCTTCGCCGCTTCGTCGCGGATGCGCCGTTCGAGGCCGCGGCGGGCGGCGCGCTCGGCTTCGACATCGCCGGCGTCGGAGGCGGCGAGCAGGCGTTCGTAGTCCTCGACGGGGAATTTCGCGTCGATCGCGAGCAGCGGCTTGCTGTCGCCGCGCATCGGCATGATCAGCGCGAATTCCACCGCCTCGTTGCTGTCGGCGTTGATCCGGCAGTTCGTTTCGAATGCGCCTGGCGGCAGGATGTCCTCCAGCAGCGCCCGCACCTGCGTCTCGCCCCAGCCGCCGCGCGTCTTGACGTTGGAGAACAGGCGCTTGATGTCGCCGATCTGGGTGGTGACGGCCTGCACGTCGCCCATCGCCTTCTGCACGGCGGCGAACTGATCGATGACGCGGGCGAAACTGTCGGTCATCTGCTTCTCCACCGCCGCGTGGAGCTGTTCGTTGACCGTGCGCTGGATTTCCGCGAGCTTGGCTTCGTTGCCCTCCCGCATCTCCCGCAGTTTCGTCTCCAGCACGGCGCGCGTCGCCTCGAATTCGCGCGCGAGGTGCTGGCCCGCCTTCTCCTGGCCCTGCGCCAGCGCGACGCGAAGCTCGCCCTGCTCGCGGGTCAGGATCGTCCGCACGGTCTCGATGCCGGTATTCATTTCCCCGCGCAGCAGCGCGGTCTTTTCCGTGATCGCGGCGACACCGTCGCCGATCGTGCCGCCGAGCGTCTGGATCGAGGCGCCGACGTCGCGCCGCGTCGTCTCCGCCTCCGCCCGCTGCCCGGCCAGCGCCTGCTCGGCCAGCAGCCGCAGCCGTTCGATCTCGCGCCCCTGCCCCGATATCCGGAACGCGGCAAACAGCACGAAGCCAAGGACGACAAGCGCGACGAGCACGACCACGATCAGGTCAAGCGGCATAGAGGCGAGCCTTTATGATGAACGCCGAACAAGCTAGCGCCGTACCGCGAGTCGCGCGCGTGAGGCGCGGCTACCAGAAGCCGGGCACAAGCCGATAGCGGACTTTCGCCTGATAGTCCGTGTAGCCGAGCAGGCTGCGCGCGAGCATCCGATCCTCAAGCATCGTTCGCACCACCAACCCCGCCGCGAGCAGCGACGCATACGCCAGTCCCCACCACGAGCCGAGGGTCAGCGGCGTCGCGACGAACCAGAGCATGGCGGTGGCGTAAAGCGGGTGGCGGATAATGGCGAACGGCCCGGTCGACACGACCGCGTGCTGGCGTTCCGCTTGTATCCTGACCGCGGGCGCCAAAAAGGTATTGGCGCGGAACACCGCATGCATCGCGCCCAGGGCGACGACGAGCAGTATTGTCCCCAGCGCCTGCAATGCGATCGGCATCTCCGACCAGCCGAACCGCACTGCGTCGAGACCCATGAGGACGAACCAGAGCGACACGAGCGGCATCGCCAGACCCATGACGACTTTGTCCCAGCCGGGTTGCCCCGCCTGGATCGGGAACCGCATCCGCTCGGCTAGCAGCGCCGGGTCGTGCCGGGCAAGGTTCACGGTCATGGCCGTGCTGGCACTGAAAAAGATGACGAGGAATAGCCAGCCGGCGGGCCACGCCGGCGTCCCGGCGCCACCGAACAGAAGTGCGGCGAACACGACGAACGTCGCGAATAGCCGGAGCCAGACGGCCAAAGTCATTGCTTCCGAAATGGGGTAGCTAATGCCCGCCTTCCAGATACGCCGCCCGGATCTCCGGCCGCGCCAGCAGTTCCGCGCCCGATCCCGTCATCGTGATCGCGCCGTTGACCAGCACGTAGCCGCGATGCGCCAGCCGCAGCGCCTGATAGGCGTTTTGCTCGACCAGCAGCACCGTCAGCCCGGTGGTGCGATTGAGCTCGCGGATGGCGCCGAAAATCTGGCGCACGATCAGCGGCGCCAGCCCGAGGCTCGGCTCGTCGAGCAGCAGCAGTCTGGGCCTCGCCATCAGCGCGCGCGCAATCGCAAGCATTTGCTGCTCGCCGCCCGACAGCGTGCCGCCGCGCTGCGTCAGGCGTTCGCGCAGCCGCGGAAACAGCGAGAACACCTGGCCGAGCTGGGTGTCGAGGTCCTTCAGCCCAGTGACCTCGGCGCCCATCTGCAAATTCTCGAACACCGTCATGCGCGGGAAAATGCGGCGCCCCTCCGGCGCCTGGGCGATGCGGCGGCGGACGATCTCGTGCGTCGGCAGGCGGCTGATCTCGTCGCCGGCATATTGAATGGAGCCGTCGCGCGCCTTGGGCGAGCCGCAGATCGTCATCATCAGGGTCGACTTGCCGGCCCCGTTGGCGCCGATCAGCGCCACGATCTCGCCCTCGCGCACGTCGAGGTCGACGCCTTTCAGCGCCTGGATGGCGCCGTAATAGGCGGTGACGCCGGTGAGGCGGAGCAGCGACTCCGCGGTCATTGCGCCGCCTCCGCGGTGATCTCGTCCTCGTCGCCCTCGCCGAGATAGGCGGCGATCACGGTCGCATCGCTGCGGATCTCGGCCGGCGGGCCGTCGGCGATCTTCTTGCCGTGGTCGAGCACGACGATGTGGTCCGAAATCCGCATCACCACGCCCATGTCGTGCTCGATCAGCAGGATCGAGCAGCCGCCGTCGCGGATGCGCAGCAGCAGGTTGTTCAGCTCCTCGGTCTCGCGCGGATTGAGCCCGGCGGCAGGCTCATCGAGGCAGAGCAGCAGCGGGCCGGTGCACATCGCCCGCGCGATCTCCAGCCTCCGCTGGCCGCCATAGGGCAGCGTGCCGGCCGGATCATCGGCGCGGTCGATCAGCCCGGTCGCCTCCAGCCAGAACCGCGCCTTGTCCACCGCCTCGCGCTCGATCGCGCGGTAGCCCTTGAGGCCGAGCAGGGCGGCGAAGGCGGACCGCGCCGAACGCATCAGCATGTTGTGCTGCGCGACCATCAGGTTCTCGAGCGCGGTCATGCCGGCGAACAGCCGGATGTTCTGAAAGGTACGGGCGACGCGCGCGTGCTGGGCGATGCGGTGGCCCGGCAGCTTTTGCAGCGCGTACACCGCGCCGCCCGGCTGGTGCAGTTCGATCGCGCCCTCGGTCGGGCGGTAGAAGCCGGTGATGCAGTTGAACACCGTCGTCTTGCCGGCGCCGTTGGGGCCGATGACGGCGGTGATGTCGCCGGTACGGGCGGCCAGGCTGAGCTTGTTGACGGCGATCAGGCCACCGAACCGCATGGTAAGATTGCTGACCTCGAGCAGCGCCGCCGTCATGCCTCAGCCCCGCCCCTGGGCGACGAGACTGGCGGAAATCTCCTTCGAGGCGCCAAGCGAGATCGACGGCGTGCGGCCTGACACGAGGCCGCGCGGGCGCAGGATCATCATGGTCGCGAGGGCGAGGCCGAACAGCAGCATCCGGTAGTCCTGCAATTCGCGGAACAGTTCCGGAATGCCGATCATCAGCAACGCCGCCAGCGCGACGCCAAGCTGGCTGCCCATGCCGCCGAGGACGACGATCGCCAGCACCAGCGCGCTCTCGTTGAAGGTGAAGCTTTCCGGGCTGATGAAGCCCTGGCGGGTGGCGAAGAAGGCGCCGGCGAAGCCGCCGAACATCGCGCCCATGGCGAAGGCGGTGAGCTTGGTGTTGCGCACGTTCACGCCGAGCGAGCGGCAGGCGATCTCGTCCTCGCGCAACGCCTCCCAGGCGCGCCCGAGCGGCATCCGGCGCAGCCGCAAGGTCACCCAGTTGGTCAACAGCGCAAGGCCCAGGATGACGTAGTAGAGGAAAGCGACGCGGTAGGTCGGCGACGGCGGAAGGCCGAAGAACTCCGCGAAGGTGCCGGGACCGCCGCTGCCGCCGAAGGTGAGGCCGAAGAAGGTCGGGCGCGGGATGCCGTCGATGCCATTCGGACCGCCGGTGAAGCTGGTCCAGTTGAGCAGCACGACGCGGATGATCTCGCCGAACGCGAGCGTGACGATGGCGAGATAGTCGCCCCGCAGCCGCAGCACCGGAAAGCCGAGCATGATGCCCCAGCAGGCGGCAAACAGTCCGGCGAGCGGCAGGCAGATCCAGAACCCGAGGCCGAAGGTCGTCGCGATCAACGCATACGAATAGGCGCCGACGGCGTAGAAGGCGACGTAGCCGAGATCGAGCAGCCCGGCGAGGCCGACGACGATGTTCAGCCCCCAGCCCAGCATCACGTAGGTCATCACCAGGATGCCGAGGTCGATGTAATAGCGCTCGACGCCCGGAACGACCGGCAGAAGAACGGCGGCGATGAGGAACACCGGCGCGACATACTTGCCGAGATGGAACAGGGTTTCGGCGATCGTCCCCAGCCCGGGGATGACGGCCGGGCGCGCCGCCCGCCAAATCGTGAACGCCAGCCGGCCGACGAACACCACGGCGACGACGCCCGCCACCAGCAGCGGGCGCGGCACCAGCACCATGCCGTGGCCCATGTCGACGGTGCGCAGGCCGACGATCGGCCCGAACAGGCCGAGTGCGACGAGGGCGGACAGAAACGCGTCGCGCAGCGCCCCGCCTTCGGCGCGCGGCGGCGACGCGACTGCTGCCGCGCGAGGGGCGGCCTCGACGGCGGTCGCGGTGCTCATACCTTCTCCACGTCGGCGCGGCCGAGAATGCCCGTGGGCATGAATACCAGCGCCACGGCGAGCAGCGAGAAGGCGGCGACGTCCTTGTACTGGACGCTGAAATAGGCCGACCAGAACACCTCGATCAGCCCGATCAGAAGCCCGCCCAGAACCGCGCCCGGCAGCGATCCAATGCCACCCAGCACCGCGGCGGTAAAGGCTTTCACGCCGGCCACGAAACCGATGTAGAAATCGATGACGCCGTAGTAGAGCAGGAACAGCAGCCCGGCAACGGCGGCCAGCGCGGCGCCCGCGACGAAGGTCAGGCTGATCGTGCGGTCGGTGTCGATACCGAGCAGGCCGGCCATTTTCAGATCCTGCTCGCAGGCGCGCATGGCGCGCCCGAGCGGCGTCCTGACCACCAGCCAGGTGAAGACCGACAGCACCACCAAAGTAACGACAACGATCGCGATCTGCATCCACGACAGCTGCACGGTGAAGCCGCCCTCGTGCATGATCTCGAGGCCGCCGGGGATCAGCGGCTGCATCGGCTTCGGCCGGGCACCCTGCGAGAGCTGGACATAGTTCTGCAGGGTGATCGACATGCCGATCGCGCTGATCAGCGGCGCCAAGCGGAACGAGCCGCGCAGCGGGCGATAGGCGACGCGCTCGATCGTCCAGCCGTACAGCGCCGACAGCGCCGCCGCGAACAGCAGCGTGACGGCGAGCGCGATCGGCACATAGGTGATGCCGGCCGCGCCCAGCCCAAGCAGCGTAATCAGCGAA
>Ga0209415_10005972_pt1 | contig 21769 bp, 11 predicted proteins | sample PeaSoiSIISIP2007_FD_187696 | JGI IMG/M metagenome (GOLD analysis project Ga0209415, IMG submission 187696) | Peat soil microbial communities from Weissenstadt, Germany - SII-SIP-2007 (SPAdes) (version 2) | ecosystem: Environmental > Terrestrial > Soil > Wetlands > Peat | place: Germany... | reverse complement strand
GGTGCCGCTGGTGATGATGCCGAAGCAGGCCGAGCCGCTGGCTTCCGCCTGGTGGGCAGCGGTGACCATCTGCTCCTCGTCGACCAGCGGATAGACCGGAGCGTCCGTTTTGTGGTGGGCGGATTGGGCGCAGAAGGCGCAGTTTTCGGCGCAGCGGCCGGACTTGGCGTTGATGATCGAGCAGAGGTGGACTTCGGCGCCGACGTAATGATCCTTGATGCGGGTAGCGCCGCGGAAAAGATCGAAAATGGCGGACCCGTCTGCCTCGGAAAGCCGGACGGCCTCTTCGGGAGTAGGAGCTCCCCCCTTGATGACTCGGTCGACGATGCTGTTGATGAAGTGTTCCATGACTACCTCCGTGCACCGATGTAGCATTTCGCAAGACGCTTGTCAACCAAATCGCATCGACCGGTTGACAAGCGTAAAAGCGACAGGCGGTAGCCACGGAGAAAATCTGAGGAAATCCGAGGAAGACTTATGAAATACCCAAAAAAAGACAAAAACTTAAACGAGGAGTTAAAGAGTTGCGGCGGACAAAGAGAAGTATAAAAAACAAGACTGTCAGGTTTTGGCAGTCTCAGGCAGTTCTCAGATTTTCTCCGTGGCTAACGGTTTTAAAGCTCTTCGGTGGTGAAGGCCACCACTTCGTCGATGCTCTCGGCGTCGAGCAGCACCATTACCAGCCGGTCAAGGCCGAGCGCGATGCCCGCCGACTCCGGCATATGTTCCAGTGCCGCCAGAAACTTTTCCGCAGGGGGATACACCGTCTTCCCAAGCTCGGCGCGCTCGACCGCCGCCGCCTCGAAGCGCTGCCGCTGTTCCTCGGGATCGGTCAACTCGGAAAAGGCGTTGGCGATTTCCAGCCCGCCGATGTAAAGCTCGAAGCGTTCGGCCACCCCGGGTTCGCCCTCTTTGAGCCGGGAAAGCGCGGCGCAACTGGCCGGATAGTCGTGAATGAAGGTCGGTTTGGAAAGCCCGAGCCCGGGTTCGATCAACTCCACCATCAGTTGGTCGAACATCCCGGCTGCCAGCGCACGTTCCACGGTCAAATCCGTGTAGCGGCGAAAGGCCTCGGCCACGGTGATCCGCTCCCAGGGCGGGGTGAGGTCTATGGTGAGTCCGCGGTAGCTTATCTTCGGCGAGGCGGCAGCGGCACGGATCAACTCCTCGGTTTCCGCCATCAGGTGCAGGTAGTCGGCCTGAGCGCAGTACCACTCAAGCATGCTGAATTCGCTTAAGTGCCGGGAGCCCCGCTCGCCGTGGCGCCAGCAGCGGCAGATCTGGAAGATCCGCTCGAAACCTGCCGCAAGCAGCCGTTTCATGCAGAGTTCGGGCGAGGTCTGCAGGAACCAGCCGTCGGCGGGAATTGCGTCGATCTGCGGTTCGGGCGCCGGCGTGGGCATGCGAAAAGGGGTCTCGACTTCGAGATACCCCTTTTCCTGAAAAAATCCCCTGATTCTGCCGAAAATGGCGCCCCGCTCGGTCAGCGCGCGGCGGCGCCGGGAGAGGGACCATTCTGCCATCGTTACCCCTTGACCCTGGTGGAGTACTCGCCGTTACGGGTGTCGATGACGATCAGCTCGCCTTCCTCGATGAACGGCGGCACGCGCAGCACGTAGCCGGTTTCCACGGTGGCGGGCTTGGAGTCGGAGCCGGAGGTGTCGCCCTTGACCCACGGGTCGGTCTGGGTCACGCGCAGGTTGATGAAGTTCGGGACGTCCACGCCGATCGCCTGGTCCCTGAAGAGCAGCACGTCGACCATCAGGTTGTCGATCAGGTAGTTCTTGGCATCGCCCAGCGCCGTTTCGGAAACGTGGACCTGCTCGAAGGAGTCGTTGTCCATGAAGCAGTAGTGGTCGTCTTCCTTGTAGAGGTACTGCATCTTGCGGTCGACCAGGCTGGCGGGCTCGAAGGTGTCGCCCGAGCGGTAGGTCCGGTCCAGCGTGGAGCCGGTGATCATGTTCTTCATCTTGGTGCGGTAAAGCGCCTGCCCCTTGCCCGGCTTGGCGAAATCGAACGAGGTGATGATATACGGCTCGTTGTCGAGGGTGATCTTCAGTCCTTTTCTCAGGTCGGCTGCGGTATACATTGGTGCTGTTTCCTTCTCTTGACGGTTGAATTATCGTATCGAAACGTTTGGACGCAGAAATGCCCTTTCTGGTCCATGGTATCCGTTTTATGCATACTGGTCGCGGATCGGAGCGGAGGAGGGCTAGGGGTACGCCTGGTATTCCGGAAGAGTTATTTGGCGCGATAGGTGATACGGCCGCGGCTCAGGTCGTAGGGAGAAAGCTCTACGGTCACCTTGTCGCCGGGCAGGATCTTGATGAAGAATTTCCGCATCTTGCCGGAGATGTGCGCCAGCACCATGTGGTCGTTTTCCAGCTTCACCTTGAACATCGCGTTGGGAAGCGGCTCGATGACCGTTCCTTCTACCTCTATTGCTTCTTCCTTGCTCATTGTCTCTCCTGGCGGAATTGTGTGGCATCTCTTATATCAACCTGCGATTCTACAAATATTGTTCCCAAAAAGCAAGCTGCTTTTCCAACGGCGTCCGTATCGCCTCCGGCCGCCGGAACGCTATTTACACTATTTTCATAACATGCTAAAAAGAGTGTAGTTTTCCTGAAGGAGCCTCAATAGACATGTACAAACCGATCCGGGAAGTGCCGCTTACCAACGGCCTCACTGTCAGATTCTTCGACGCCACTCGCCGTTATTTCGGCGACTACCACAAGGTACGGATCAAGATCAGCTGCGAGGTGCCGGTTACCCCGAACCTCTTCGAAGATGCCGCCTCTTATGAAACCGCGCTCAAGCACCTGGGCAAAAGCGTGCAGTACGTAAAAGAGGTGGAACAGCAGGGGGTGCCGACCGCCGACACCGCCGGTGCTGCGGAAAACGTCATCCGTCATTTCATGGAACACTCGCTGGGCTATTTCCAGAGTGAGGCGTTCCCGCGCAAGTTCGTGCAGTCCGAGGCGAAAAGGGTGACCGGCAAGGCCAAACGTTTCATGCCGATCCGCATGCATGGCTGAGTTGCTCGTCGACATAGAGACCATGTGCTACGGCGGGGCCGGACTGGGCCGGGTGGAGGGGAAGGCCTGTTTCGTGCCGCTCACCGCTCCGGGCGACCGGGCGCGGGTGCGGGTGGTGAAGGAGAAACGCTCCTACCTGGAGGCGGAACTGCTGGAACTGGTCGTGCCGTCGCCGCTTCGGGTCGAGCCTCCCTGTCCCGTTTTCGGCGCCTGCGGCGGCTGCCACTGGCAGCATCTGCCGTACGAGGAGCAGTTGCGGCAGAAGGGGGAGATCTTCGCCGGCACGTTGAGCCGTATCGGCAAGCTATCCAGCGATTTGCTGCTGCCGGTCGCGCCCTCTCCCGACCGCTTTGGCTACCGTTCCCGGATTCAGCTGAAGGTGGGGCGCGTCAAGGAAGCGCCGGTACTCGGCTTTTACCGTACGGCAAGCCACCAGGTAATCGACCTGACTGCCGGTTGCGCCATTGCCGCGCCGCTTTTGAATCGGATGCTGGCGGAATTCCGCGCGCTCCTTCCCCGGCTTGCCAGCTGGCAGGGGATCGGGCAGATCGATCTGGCCATGGGGGACGACGGCGAGAGCATCGCGGTTGTGCACTGCGTCGCCGGTGCCGCGGCAGCCCTGACAAAAGCGCTCACGGTCGAGAGCGCCGCGCTTCCCTCGGTTACCGGCCTGTTCGTGAACAGCGGCTCCAAAAGCCGCCTGCAGCGTGTTTTCGGCATCGACTCCTTAAGCTACCGCATCCCTGGCGGACTCTTCCCCGGCGGCCGCGAGCTCAGGCTGCGCTTCGCCCGGGGCGGCTTTTCGCAGGTGAACTACCGGCAGAACCTGGAGCTTATCCGCACGGTCGTTCAGTGGGGCGGCTTCACCGGCCGCGAGCGGGTGCTCGACCTCTACTGCGGCAACGGCAACGTTTCCCTCTCCGTCGCCCCGCTGGTGGCCGAGGTGACGGGGGTGGAAGGGTACGCGCCCTCCATCGAGGACGCCCGGGCCAACGCCGCCGCCAACGGTATAGCGAACGCGCTCTACCGGGTAAGCGACGCGGCGCTCGCCGTGCGGCAACTGGCAGGGGAGGGGGAGCGCTTCGACCTGGTGGTTCTCGATCCGCCGCGGGGCGGTGCCGAGTCGGCCGGCGAGCTTGCCGATCTGAACCCGGCCAAGATCGTCTACGTCTCTTGCGACCCCGCCACCCTGGCCCGGGACCTGGGCCTGCTGGCTCAGCGGGGCTACCGGGTGACGCGGACCAGGCCGCTCGACATGTTTCCCCAGACCTACCATCTGGAGAGCGTAACCGAACTGGTACGAGGATAGGGATCAGCATCCTGTAGGAGCGGGCTCCGCCCGCGATCGCGCCTGAAGGCGCTCCTACAGTTTCGTCGCAGGCAAGCTAACCATGCATAAAATTCCCAGGTGCAGAAAGAGAGCCCCATGATCTTCAGCAAGTTCTTCAAGAAAGACCACCGTCACTACCTGAAACTGGCCGCCAAGCAGTTGGCCGCCGAGCGCTTTGCCGACGCGCGTGCCGATTACGAGGAAGCGCTGCAGCGCTGCCCCGCCGATGCCCACCAGGAGCGCGAGGAGATCGTGGCCGGCATCGCCCGTGCCGCCGACGCCCTTGGAGAACTGAACCTGCGCGAGGCCGAGCACTCCCTGAACGCGGGCGACCTCGCCAAGGCCTTCGACCACTACACCCTCGCCAGCGAGCTCGCCGTGGACCATGCCATCAAGGCCAGGGCTCTGGCAGCCCTCGACCGGCTGGAAGACCAGGACGCGGCTGCGGCCGCAGCTCCGTCGGCCAAGTCTTCCGGACACGGCGGTTCCTGCGCGAGCTGTGCCGATGCCGGCAGCCACCGCGCCCCTGCCGAAGAAGGGGGTTACGGTGACCACCTCTCCGACGAGGAACGCTTCGAGCTGATGGTGCAGCCGCTTCCCTGCGGATTGGCCTCCCGTTACCTGGCACTCGGTCCCGATTTCCAGCGCGCCTACCTGCTTATTCACGACGGCCACGACGATCAGGCACTTTTCATCTTGCAGGAAATGTTGCTATCCGGTGATAATGACATTGTAATTTACGAAGTGGCCCTTATAATGTACAGGGCTCAACGTCTTCATGAGTGCGAGGAGATGTTCAAGTGCTCATTGGCGCTCAACCCGGAAAACGGCGCCAGCTACCTGGCGCTGGTTCACCTGCTCGCCGAAAACGAGCGCTATGCCGAGGCGAGCGAGACCCTGCAACGGATGCTGGCCACGGGCGTGCTGGTGGACCAGGCGCACCTGATGCTGGGCGATCTCTACCAGATAACGGGCGAAGAGGCCTTGGCCGTGGAGGCCTGGTCCAAATCGCTCGAATTCCCGGGCGTCGCCAAACAGGCGGCGCAGCGGCTGGTCCCGCTCTTGAGCGGTCAGGGCCGTCAAGACGAGGCGAAGTATCTCACCAAGCGCTACCTGCAAGGCTGCTGCTAGCGCCATTACGATCCGGAGGACGACGATGAACAAATCGGAGCTCATTGAATCGCTTGCCGCAAAAAAGGCCCTTTCCTTCAAGAAGGCCGAAGAGGTGGTCAACGCTGTCTTTGCCTCGATGACCGAAGCACTCCTCTCCGGTGACCGCATCGAGATCAGGGGCTTTGGCAGCTTCGTCGTCAAGGAATACGAAGCCTACACCGGCCGCAACCCCAAGACCGGCGAGTCCATCGCCGTCAAGGCCAAAAAGCTCCCCTTCTTCAAGGTCGGTAAGGAGCTGAAAGAGAAGGTCTCGGGGTAGAGGTGCAGTGGACGCACATAAGCGAGGCCCTCGGCGGCTTGGCCCTCTTCATCCTCGGCATGCGCAGCATGTCCGAGGGGCTGCAGAAGGTCACCGGTGAACGCATCCGGCGTGTCCTGGAACGGGGCACCGCCAACCGGGTCACCGCCCCGCTGATCGGCAGCTGTCTCGCCTCGCTGCTGCAGTCGGGCTCCGCCGCCTCCGTGCTGGTGGTCGGTTTCGTCAACGCGGGTCTGCTCTCCCTGTACCAGGCCCTCGGGGTGCTTCTGGGGACCGGCGTCGGCACCACCATCGCGCTGCAGTTCATCGCCTTCAGGGTTTCCGCCCTGGCCCTTCCCGCCATAGCGCTGGGCGTCGCGCTCAGCTTCTTCTCGCGCCGAAGAAAGCTCGCCGATCTGGGCGGGCTTTTGCTCGGCGTGGGGCTCGTCTTCTTCGGCCTTTCCATCATGGAAACCGCCTGCCTCCCCTTGAGCGAAAGCGCCATCTTCGTCGGGCTGCACGAGACGCTCGTTTCCGCCCGGCTGACGGCGGTGTTGCTCGGGGCGCTTCTGACCTTCCTGGTGCAGTCGGGGAGTGCCGCCATCGGCATCGTCATCGCGCTCGCCTCAGGCGGGGTGCTCTCCTACGACGCCTCGGTCGCCATGGTGCTCGGCGAGGTGGTGGGTGCGGCCTTCATCCCGTTGATCGCCTCCATCGGCGGCAGCCAGACCGCGAAACGGGCCGTGATCCTCTATCTTGCCATCAACGGCATGGCCATCGCCTTGGCGCTCATCTTCTTCCCGCCGTTTCTGCGGGTCGTCAACCATTTTTCCCCGGGCGATCTTTCCGCTCTCAGCCACGGCGCCTCGCAGGCTTCGATGCAGGCGGCCCGTCCCTACGTCGCCCGGCACCTGGCAAACGCCCACACCATCTTCACCGTCTCCTCCGCCCTGGTCTTCCTGCCGCTGATCGGATTTTTGGCACGCTCCGCCGAGACGCTGCTCCCCGCCAGGCGCGCGGAGAGCGAGCCGCGCCCCCGGTTCATCGACCAGCGGGTGCTCAGCACCCCGACCATCGCGCTGGCCCAGGCCTGGACCGAGCTGGCTCGGATGGGGGGAATCGCCTGCACCATGTACCGCGAGCTGGTCTCGCAGTTCGACTCCTACGACCCCAAGCTCGCCGATGCGGTCCGGGAGAAGCAGGTGGTTTTGGACGTGCTGCGCAAGGATATGTGCCATTTCCTGATCGCCCTTTCCCGGCAGACCCTTGCCATAGAGCGCGCCGTCGAGATCCCGACCATGCTGCAGCTGGTGAACGACATCTCCCTGATCGGCGAGCAGTGCCAGGGCATCCTCGAATTCCTGGTACGCAAGAAGGAGGAGCGGCTGCGTTTCTCGGGCAGCGCCATGGACGAGCTCAAGGGGTTCGCCGCCCGGGTGGGAAAGGTCATCGAGCTTCTGGAGCGGGTACTGTCCGAAGACGAGACCGGGGAGGGGATCGCCGAGCTGAAAGTCGCCATCGCCTCGCAGGAGGACGAACTGCAGAAGAGTCACCTGGTGCGGCTGCAAAGCGGCAAGTGCAGCATCGTCAGCGGGCTTTTGTACGGCGACATGATCGCCTGCTTTGCCAAGATCTCCCGGCTGTGTTACGCCATCATCGCCCAGAAGAAGGAAATGACCCATGACTAGACCCGTAGCGGCAATCGATCTCGGCACCAACACCGCCAGGTTGCTGATCGCAGCAAAGGACCCGTACCGCCAACTGTTCCTGAAAAGGATCATCACCCGGCTGGGGGGGGGCTTTAGCCGCGAGCGCGGCCTTTCCGAAGAGGCGCAGGCGCGCTCCCTCGACGCGCTCAAGGAGTTCGCCCTCCAGATCGAAAAGTACGGCGCGGGCCCCGTGCGTGCCGTCGCCACGTCTGCTGTGCGCGACGCCGTCAACGGCCGTGAGTTCTGCCGGAAGGTCCGGGAGGAAGCCGGCCTGACGCTGGAGGTGATCGACGGCGACGAGGAGGCAGCCCTTACCTTGAGGGGGGTCGCCTCCATCCTGGACGACACCGCCTGCGACGTCGCCGTCTTCGACGTCGGCGGCGGCAGCACCGAATACACCCTGGCCGCGGGCGAAAGGCTCCTCTTTTCCCGCAGCCTCCCCATCGGCGTGGTCCGGCTCACCGAGGGGAAGGTGGGAGTCGAGCAGATGGAGGACAAGATCCGCCGAGAGCTTGCCCTGCTGCAAAAGGAACTGGCAAAGGAAGGGCTCGCCGAGCGCTTCGCCCGCGCCACCCTGGTCGGCACCGCCGGCACCGCCACCACCCTGGCCGCCGTCCAGATCGGCCTGACGGAATACGACTACCGCAAGGTGAACAACCACACGCTCCCTTTGGCGGAGGTCGAGCGGATCTTCGAGCTGCTGCTGCCGCTCACCCCCGCGCAGCGCCTGGAGGTCCCGGGGCTTGAGCAGGGGAGGGAAGACCTGATCGTCGCCGGTACGCTCGTGGTCCTGAACACCATGAGGGTCTTCGGTTTCGAGGGCTTCAAGGTGAGCGATGCGGGACTCTTGGAGGGACTTTTGCTCGGGGTGCAATGATCCCCTTTTGCATAGTGTATACACTTTTGCTTGCTTCTTGAACTTCTTCGTGTTAGCTTGCCTCTATTAAGTCTCGTTACTTGAGCGGGGGGCTTTGGCTATGGACAAAGATGACTGTCCCGATCTCGGCATGCTGTGCCGTTTCTGTGAGTACGACACCTACCAGTTGCCCGAGGTGGAAGGGCTCTCTGCCAGTGACCGGCAGGTGATCGAGACGTTATGCAAAATCTGCCTCGAAAATTTCAAGACCAGCGCCGTAAATGGCTAGTGTTGCCCGCTGCCTGCCCTTCCGGTCTGCCGTAGTTACTCTCCCCCTTTTCCTCTCTCGAACAGCCAGCGCAGATTCTCTGAACTAACTTCGGCCTCTTTCGTCCGGATTCATACGGCGTAAGGGGCCGTTTTTGCCGTGCCTCTTTCCGTGTGCCGTTGGATGCACCCATGATTGTGACTTGACTTTTTTGGACTAAACGGTTAATTTTCGGCCATTCTTTAATAAATATCACTTTAGCAGTGACAGAGGCCTTACCCGCGTCCTCTCGCGGCCTCTCCCTTGATTCAGCTCCACGAGTCCGCCGGTTTCTGCCGGTGCCAGGCCAACGTCGTGTCACACCGAGGCAGGCTGACCGGGGATCGTTAATTAAAACCTTTTCTCAGGGCTTTTCCTCAGGTCTTAAAGGCAACGTCGCCTGGTTTGAATAGTCGCAAGATGAGGCAGCCTGTGCCGAGCCGGTGTGCATCTGCTCGTCGTCGGTTCGCTTGAAGCGCGGCATGTACGTCCTTACGTCTGAGGGAGCTATGCACCGTCTGCCTTTCCTTTCCAATCCGTTCGCACTGTTGAGAATTGCGCTACTCATGCTGGTTCTGATCCTGCCCGTGCCGCTCTCCGCCAGGTCGCCAGGCAGTGCCGGAGCCTCTCACACCGTTGCGGCCGGAGCCTCCCACGCCGTTGCCATCAACGGGGACGGTTCGGTCTGGGCCTGGGGCGGAAACGCCAGCGGCCAGTTGGGAGACGGCACGACCACGGACAGATCCGCACCGGTGCAGGTGACCGGGGTGAGCGGCGTCGTGGCGGTCGCCGCGGGAAGTTCCCACACGGCGGCGCTCAAAAACGACGGTACCGTGTGGACCTGGGGCAGCAACCTGCATGGCCAACTCGGCGACGGCACGACCACCAGCCGGTCCACGCCGCAAAGGATCGCCGATTTGACCGGCGTCGCGGCCATCGCGGCCGGTGGCGACAATACGGTGGCCCTGAAAAGCGACGGCAGCGTTTGGGCCTGGGGGGCAAGCGGCAGCAACCAGCTCGGCTCGGGCGCGGACAGTGCCACTCCGGTGCAACTGACGGGATTGACCGGCATAGCCGCGGTAGCGTTCGGCGGCAGCCACCTGGTGGCACTCGCTAAAGACGGCACCGTCTGGGGAACGGGCGACGACCAGTATGGCCAACTAGGCGACGGTAATCCTGGCACCACTAGTGCGATCCCGGTTCAGGCCTCAGGGCTTGCCGGCGTGACCGCCGTTGCCGCCGGCGATTCGTTCTCGCTGGCTTTGGCCGCCGACGGCACGGTGTGGTCCTGGGGATATAACGCCCATGGGGAGCTCGGCAACAACACCACGAGCAACGAGGCCACCCCGGTTCAGATCGCCGGGATCGGCCCCGTCGCCGCCATAGCGGGCGGCGCAGACCATGCTTTGGCGCTCGCCGCCGACGGCAGCGTCTGGGCCTGGGGCAACAACCTGCACGGCCAGTTGGGCAACCAAAGCACGGTCGCCAGTCCCGTGCCGGTCCAGGTTTCGGTGCTGACCGGCGTAATCTCCGTCGATGCCGGGCTCTATCATTCGCTCGCCCTGAAAGGCGACGGAACCCTCTGGAGCTGGGGCTACAACGATCACTCTCAGCTGGGCGACGGGACGACTACGGAAAGCGACTTCCCGGTCGCGGTGGTCGGCACCTCCGGCATTGCCAATGCCTGCGTTTCGGCCCCCGCCGGCCTGGTGTCCTGGTGGAAGGGCGATTCCGCCGCAGGCGGGGTGGCCGTCGACCAGACCGGCGCCAACAGCGGCACCTTCGCAACCGGCGCAACCGTCGTCGCCGACGGGAGCAGGAACGCGTTCAGTTTCGACGGCACGAGCGGTTACGTCACGGTGCCCGACTCGCCGAGCCTCGACGCGATTACCGGCGCGATCACGGTCAGTTCCTGGATCAAGCTGGCGACCCTGCCCAACGACGACCCGGTGTACCAGACGGTGGTGGTGGGGAAGGGGGGAGCATGGGGCAGGGCCGGCTTCATGCTCACGGTCCGCGACAACGGCAACGTCCGCTGGCTTTTGGGCAACGGCAGCGCCGAGCAATATACCGACAACGGCACCCTGGTCGCCGGAGCCTGGTACCACCTCGTCGCCACCTTCGACGGCTCCGGCATGAAGACCTACATCAACGGCCTCCTGCAACCGAACACCGCTTCCTGGGACGTCGTTTCACCCGGCAGTTTACCGCTTTACATCGGCAGCACCGACTACGCCGCCTACCCCCCGCCTTACCCCTTGCGCTTCAACGGATCGATCGACGAGGTGCAGGTCTACAGCCGGGCCCTTTCTGCGACGGAAGTGCGGGCCATCTACGACGCCGGGACCAACGGTGTCTGTACGGCACCTGCCGCGTCCATTTCCTCGACCGGCGCCGACTTCGGCTCCGCCGCGGTGGGCGGTTCGGCCTCCGAGCTGTTTACCGTCGCCAACACCGGTACCGGCACGCTCCACGTAAGCGGCATCACCGTCGACGGTCAGGATTACGCCGTCCGCCTCTCGGGCGGCGCCACCTGCGTCACCTTGGCTCCCACCCTGGCCCCCGGCGCATCCTGCTCGGTGAGCGTCACTCTCGCCCCGAGCTCGGTCGGCGCCAAAAGCGGGACGCTGACCGTCGCTTCCGACGCGCCCTCTGTCTCCGCCTCCCTGTCCGGCACCGGTGTCACGCTCGTCGCGCCCACCGTCAGCGCCGTGCTCGGCAGGCAGGACCTCACCGTCACCTGGAGTGCCGTACCGGGGGCAACCTCCTACGACGTCTACCGCTCGGCTACGGCAGGGTCGAGGGGAACGCTCGTCGGCTCCACCGCGACGACCTCCTACACCGACCATACGGCGCCGGCGGGCACGACCTGCTACTACACGGTCGTCCCCAAGGCCCGCGACCCGCTGGTCTTCGTCGCCAACTATTGGGGGAGCAACTTCTCCGTCATCGATGCCGCCTCCAACACGCTGCTGGCCACCGTCGCCACCTCTCAGACCGATCCCGTCGGCGTCGCAGTCAACTCGGCCACCGGCCGGGCATACGTGACCAATAGCTTTTCAAAGACGGTAACGGTGATCGACGCGAGCACCAATGCGGTGCTCGGCAACGTCACCGGTGACTGGCAGTCTCCGGGCGCCATCGCCGTCAACGAGGCGACCAACAAGATCTACGTCTCCAGCGGGGGGGACAACCAACTCTTCGTCATCGACGGCAACACGAACGTGCCTGCGCTGATCGGCGCCGGGGGGGGCGCGGTAGCCGTCGACCCCGTGGCCAACAGGGTGTATGTCGGAAACGGGGCCAACGGTTCGGTCTCGGTCATCGATGCCGCCAACGGCAACGCCCAGGTGGCAACGGTGGCAGGGGTTACCCCCTCGGCATTGGCGATCGATCCTCAGGCCGGCAGGCTTTACGGCACGGACTACGGCGGCGGCTTCGTCTCGGTGATCGATACCGTGAGCGACACGCTCGTTACCACGATTCCCGTCGGCAGTTACCCCACCGGGATCGCCATCGACACGCAGAAAAACCGTTTGTACGTCGCCAACCACAACGCCAGCTTCAGCATCGACGTCATCGACACCGTCTCCGCCACCGTGGTGGACCACGTGCCGTACAGCGCGTATAACCCCAATGCCGTGGTGGCCGTGCCGCAGCTCGACCGCCTGTACGTATCAGACTACAACGCCAACGCGGTGAGGGTCATCGATCTTACCAGCAAGGCCGAGGTGGCGACCGTACCGGTGAGCGTCTACCCGGAGGGGCTGGGCGTCTACTACCCCGAGGGGCCGGCTTCCGGCCAGCTTCCGGTTACCGTCAATTTCCCCCCCGCTACGGTTACCGCCGGTACCGGCACGGGCCAGGTCGTCGTCAGCTGGAACGCCGTGCCGCAGGCTACGGGGTACAACGTCTACCGCTCGCAGGCCGGCGGCACGGCCGGAACCCTGATCGGAACGACCTCCGGCACGAGCTTTAGCGACACCGGTGCCGTCGCGGGCAGCAGTTACTACTACAGCGTTTCGGCGCTCGCCGGCGCGTCGGAAACCGCCTCCTCCGCGCAGGTCGCCATCGCCGCGGCCGACCGGCAGTCCGCAGTGGCCGCGGTGGCCGCGGGCATCACGGTTTCTTCCAGCAACGTCGCCTCCGATCGGGAGGCCCTCTACTGGGCCGAGGACGACGGCTCGGCCGCCGACGTCGTCTCCAGCGCGGGGGTCGTGAAGAAACTGACCAAGGCGACCGGTGCCATCAGCGTGGTCGGCTCGGGGTTGAATCACCCGATATCGCTCGCCGTGGACGCGACGAACGTCTACGTGCTGGAGCGCGGCTCGGGCCGCTCGGACGGGACCATCAGGCTTTTCCCGAAAAGCGGCGGGCCCGCCCAACCGCTGGCCTCGGGCCTAGAGTCCCCGTTCTCGCTCGCCCTGGACAGCAGCTACCTCTACTTCGCCTACCACGGCGACAGCCAGGACGGCATCGGTCTCGTTTCGGTCCAGGGCGGGTCGGTCGGCTACCCGTACACCACCGGTGCCGGCAGCATGTCGAGCTTTGCCGCCGACGCGGTCAATCTCTACTGGACAGAGATGTCGAGCTGGATGGACCAATCGGCGCAGGTGGTGCTGAACCAGATGCAGAAGACCGACGGCAGCCCGGGCGCGCCCCTGGGCATCGCCGGGCTGGGGGCCACCCAGGGACGTTTCAGCCTCGCTGTCGACGGCGGTTACGTCTTCGTCGCCCAGCAGTACGCCGACGGCACCTCCGCCCTCAACAGTGGCGTCGTCAAGCAGGTGGCGATCGGGGGGGGCCAGGACGTGTACGGGCTCGCCGATGGCCTGACCGATCCAGGCCAACTGGTCTGCGACGGCAGCTACGTCTACTTCGTGGACGGGGAGGCGAACGGCTCTCTGAAGGCCGCCGTGAAGAGGGGCTGGTCCGTGACCACGCTGGCCTACGGCCTCAACGGTCCGCGGCTGTTGGCCGGCGACGGCACCTCGCTTTACGTGGCCGGCGACGGTACCCAACTGGGGATAAACGGCAACTACCTGAAGAGGGTCGTCAAGCGGATCCCGAAGTTCGCCTACGTCGCCGATACCGCCGGCAGCAGGCTTTTCGGCTACGCGGTCGATTACGCCACCGGTGCGCTGAGCGCTCTTCCCGGCTCCCCGTTCACAACCGGTATCGGCAGCGAGCCTGCGGCGGTGGCCGTCGATCCGACCGGGAAGTACGCCGTGGTGGTCGACAAACATGGCAAGCAGCCTCTGGTGTACGGCATCGACAGTGCCGGCGGGCTCGGCCAGGTGGCCGGCGCCGAGACGGACCCGCCGAGGAACTACGTAACCGGCTCCGCTCCGGGTGCCGTGGCCATCGATCCCCAGGGACGCTTCGTCTACGTCGCCAACACCGGGGACGACACCGTATCCGTCTATCAGCTCGGACCTTACTCTTCCTCTACCGATCTGGTCGTCTACGGCGGCTGGCTCACCCAGTTGGCGGGGTCTCCCTTCGCTACCGGCCATGCCCCGTCCGGCCTGGCCATCGACCCGACCGGCAAATTCCTTTACGTCGCCAACCGCGACGACGCCACGGTCTCCGTCTTCTCCATCGACCAACTGACCGGCGCCCCGGCCGCGGTCGGCGCGCCGGTCGCGGTCGGCACGGGGACCGGTCCCACCGCGGCGGCGATCGACGCGACCGGTCGTTTTCTGTACGTCGCCGGCAGCGGCGGGCAAAAGGTCTTCGCCTACGGCATCGACCCCGCCACCGGCATGCTTACCGCACTGGCAGCCTCCCCGTTTGACGCGGGAGTGGCTCCCAAGTCTCTTGCCATCGACGCCACCGGCAGGTTTCTGTACCTCGCCGACCAGGGAAGCGGCACCGTCGTACTCTTCACCATCGACGCAGCGGGGGGGCTCGCCGCCGGCGCCCCTGCCGCCTCGCTCGCCTCCTCGGCCCTGCTGGCGACAGATCCTGCCGGCCGCTACCTGTACGCCGCCAATGCCCCCGGTACCGGCGGCCTGGTGAACGCCTTCGGTTCCGACCCGGCGACCGGCCTCTTGGCGCAGCTGAGCGGTTCCCCGTTCGCGGCCGGAACCGGCACCGATGCCGTCGCCGTCGCCGGCGGTTTCAACAAGCACCAGCTCACCGTGTCCCTCGCCGGTTCCGCGCAGGGAAGCGTTACCGCCGACCAGGGGAGTTGGCTCTGGACCTATTCTTCCGGGCAAGCGAGTATCCCGGCCGGCTATACCGTGACCCTGACCTCCGCCGCCAATACCGGGGCCGTCTTTGCCGGCTGGACCGGCTGCGACACGGTCAGCGGCAACCTGTGCACCGTTAAGGTCGACGCCGACCGCGCCGTTTATGCCCGGTTCCTGTCGCCCCAGACCATCGGCTTTAAAACGCCGGCAGCGGCGACCGTCGGCGATACCCTCTACCTGAGCGCCTACGCGCAGTCCGACGCCGGCCTGCCGCTCGCCTTCACCGTCAGCGGCCCGGCAACGCTGAACGCCCCCTCCGGTTCGATCCTGACCATAACCGGTCCCGGCACGGTCACCGTCACCGCCTCCCAGGCGGGTAGCGACCGGTATCAGGGGGCTGCCCCGGTAAGCTTCAGCTTCCACGCCGCACAGCTGAGCGCGGCGCCGCCTGCGGCGGGGACGCTGGATACCTCCTTCTTCGGGTTTTCGGAGGCGATCGGCGACTGGGGGGCGGTCATCGTTGCCAGCGTCCGGCAACCGCTCGACGGCAAGATCGTCGTAGCGGGCTACCGTAACGGCGTCACCTACCTCAAGCGCTACAACGGAGACGGGAGCGAGGACAACTCCTTCAGTCCGCCGTCTCCCGTATTCTCCAGTCCGACAGGCTCGCTGCGCAGCGTAGCTCTGCAACCAAACGACGGAAAGATCGTCGTTGCCGGAACGGCCGGCATACTTACCGATGGCGGTCCCGAGACCGTGCTCGAGGTCATGCGGCTCAGCCCGGACGGCACGCCCGACACCAGCTTCGGCACTTCCGGCGTCGTCACCTACGCACCCCCGGGGATGAGCGGGGATGCCTATTCGGTGGCACTCGATCAAAACGGCAGGATCGTGGTGGCGGGCGAGGTGCAGGATTTCAGCAACTCCCAAACCGGGTTGCTCGTGCTGCGCCTTGGCACCGACGGTGCGCTCGACACCGGTTTCGGCACCGGGGGTGCGGTTACCGTCTTCGCCCCTTCCGAACCGGGTGAGGATCTCCACGGGCGTTCGGCCGCCGTGGACGCAGACGGCAAGATCGTGGTCGCCGGTTGGGGGAGCGGCGGCAGTGCCGCGGTCTGGCGCTTCAACAGCGACGGTTCCCCCGATACCGCCTTCGGCGATGCAGCGCTCCTCGGTCCCGGGAAGAGCGGCGTCGCCAGCTTTACCTTTGACTCGGCCAACAGGGCCGAGGCGGTGGTGCTGCAGGCAGACGGCAAGATCGTGCTCGCCGGCCCCAGCCGGAACAGCGCTTCCCTCGCCAGGAGTCTGTCGCTGTGGCGGCTCATGAAAGACGGCGCTCTCGATTCCGAATTCGGGGACAACGGCGGCGGTATCGCCGGTTACCCGTTGGGCACCGGCGATACCGAGCAGGAGGCGTTCACCGGACTGGCATTGCTCCCCGACGGCAGGATCGCGGCCGGCAACCATACCTTCGCCATCGCCCAGAACACAGGCTCGGCGGTGGTGCTCCAGTACCTGGCAAACGGGACTCTTGACGCCTCCTTCGGCCGCAACGGCGTCGCCACCTACCGGTCAGGGGGCTTGCAGGACCTGCTGAACACGCTGCTGGTGCAGCCGGATGGAGCGGTGGTGGCCGGAGGGTACAGCTATGGTTTGGGCGAAGGCGGGACGCGCTCCTTCCTGGTGCGATTCACCCCCGGCATCTACCTGGTCTCCATGACGGGAGGCTATGCCCAACACGGCAGCTATACCGGATCGCAACTGGTGCCGTACGGACAAAACGCCAGCTTCACCTTCACGCCGGATGCCAACTACACGCTTGCCCTGGTCACCGGTTGCAACGGTACCTTGACCGGCAGCACCTACACCACAGGGCAGGTTACCGGCAACTGCAGCGTCTCGCCGGTGTTCGTCCCGGCAGGTCAGCTCGCCCTGCAGGTGCTTAAATCCGGCACGGGTGACGGAAGCGTCACCGACGCGAGCGGGGCTATTTCCTGCGGCGGCACCTGTGCGGCGGTTGCGCAACCCGGTGCCACGGTGACCCTTACCGCCGTCCCGCGCCCCGGGTCGAGCTTCACCGGCTGGTCCGGCGCCTGCAGCGGTACGGGACCCTGCAGCTTCCCGCTCAACGCGAGCAGCGCGGTTACCGCCAACTTCGACGGCCCGGCGACGATCCTGAGCGAGGATTTCTCCGACGACCCCACCGTCTCGCGCGGCTGGCAGGTGCTTGGCGACTTAGGCGGCCGGTGGAGCTTCAACGACCCCGGCGACAGAGGGAACCTGACGGGGGGAAAAGGCGGCTTCGCCATCGTCGACAGCGACGCTTCGGGTGCGGATTCCTACCAGGACACCCAGCTCATCTCGCCGGCATTCGATGCCTCGTCCTTCAATTTCGTCTTCCTGCGCTTCAAAAGCCTCTTCTTCACCTATGTCGACGAGAAGGCAGACGTAGACGTCAAGGTCGGCAACGGAGATTGGCAGAACGTTTGGAGCCGGCAGGGGACTACTTCCGGCAACGAAAATCAGCCACCTGCCGCCAACGTGGTGGCGGATATCAGCGCCGTCGCCGCCGGCCATTCGAACGTAAGGGTCAGGTTCCACTACTACAACGCCAACGACGGTTGGTATTGGGAAGTGGACGACGTCTCGCTGCAGGGCGCATCTGCCTTGCCGGCGTCCTTGACCGTCAGCACCCAGGGGACCGGGGGGGGGACGGTTACCAGCGATCGAGGCGGCATCGCCTGCGGCGCCACCTGCAGCGCGGCCTACCTCCCCGGCACCGTGGTTACCCTTACCGCCAGGCCCCGGTCCGGCTCCTATTTCGCCGGCTGGAGCGGGCCCTGCGCCGGCCAGAGCTTCAGCTTGGATGCGCCCAGCCCGGCGCTTACCTGCACGGTGCAACTGGACGCCGCCCAGAGCGTGACTGCGCGTTTCCTCAGCGGTACCGGCGACTTAGCCGCTTGGGCCAAGGGGTATACGACCGGCAGCAACCTTTTGGCCCGCGCCGTACGGCAGACCGCCGACGGCGGTTACATCGTCGGCGGAGGGAGCGACGTCGATACCGCCGCCTGGGTGATGAAACTGGCCGGGGACGGGAGCCTGGTCTGGTCCGCAAGCTACAGCGACGGAGAAGACAGCTACCAGGTGGACGACATCCAGCAGACCGCCGACGGCGGCTACCTGGTGGTCGGCGCCTACAACGGGGAGTCCCCCTGGGTCATGAAGCTGACCGCCGATTCTTTGGGGCAGGGGGACATCGAGTGGCAAGTGGTCCAGGACGACGTGGTGAACGACATCTCGGGGACCTTCACGGGGAGGCAGACGTCGGACGGCGGCTACCTGATCGCCGGCGCGCGAGACGGGGACGCCTGGATCATGAAATACGACGCGGTGGGCAACGCCCTGTGGGGGGAGCGGTTCGGCCTTGCCGCCGCCACCCCATCCGACATCTCCGGGGCCAACTACTGGATCAATGCCATCGCGGAGACCGCCGACGGCGGCTACCTCGCCGCGGGGGGCACAGCCGTTTTTCAGCAGGCGGACCCCGCGTCGCTATTGGACCAGGCCGCCTGGCTCTTGAAGCTCGACGCCAGCCGCAACATCGTCTGGCAAGAAAGCTACGGCACCGTGGAGGACGGCGGCGGGACCGTGGTGCAAGACGAAGCGAGCTCCCTGGTGCTGACGGCGGACGGCGGATTTGCCGTTGCCGGCGGCAGCAACTATCAGAGTGCGGATCTCGAAGAAGGGTGGGTGCTGAAGTTCGACGGCTCAGGCACCCTCCTCAATCAGCAGCTCTTCTCCACCCCGAGCGCCGATCCGCTGGTGGATTTCTGGGCGAACGCCCTGTGGGAGACAAGCGACGGCGGGTTCCTGGTCGGCGGCAGGACCAAAACCCATCCGTCAGCGGGCGCGCAGTGGTTGGCGAGGCTCGGCTGGGATCTTCAGGTTCTTCAGGTCGCCTGGCAGAAACGGTTCGGGGAAAACTACGACGAAACCGATACCTTCAACTTCTACAGCGTGCAGCAGACCGGCGACGGCGGCGCCATAGCGATCGGCAACATAGACACAAAGCACGCCAGAGTGCTGAAGGTGAAACCGGACGGGAGCGTGCCTTTGACGGACCCGTTCGTCGCCGGCGACTCGAGCGTTAACCCGACTGGCGATGCCATACCGGCCGTCACGAGCTATACCGTTACCGTCGCCGGTTCCACAAGCGGCGCGGCGCCCAATCTTTCCAGCTCGTCGAGCGCGCCTAACACCTTCGACTCCGTTGCCGCCTCGCAGACCGATCCCTGCGGCACCAGCAATGGTGGCATCTTCAGCCAGCCCCCTGCGTCCGGACTATGCGCCGGCGGCACCCCCGGCGATTTCGCCGGGTACGGTCCCTGGAGTTGGACCTGCAACGATGCCGGCGGCGTCATTGCCACCTGCGGCGCCTATCTCGCCGGCAGACCGGCGCTGCCACTGCCGCAAACCGGACAGACCGGCTGCTGGGACGGGTCCGGCAGTCCGGTTAGCTGCGAGGCTACCGGCCAAGACGGCGATACCCTTGCCAACGGAGCACTCTGGCCGGTACAGCGTTTCGTCGACAACTCCTTGGTAGACGGTACCATCGTCGACCAACTCACCGGCCTGGCCTGGCCGAAAATAGGTGCGGAAACGGTCAGCAACTGGGAGGGGGCGCTGGCATTCGTGCAGTCCCTCAACGTCAGCGGCTACCTGGGGCATTTCGACTGGCGGCTTCCCAACATAAACGAGTTGCGGACCCTCGGCAACGCCCAGCAGCCAAACCCCGTAGCGTGGCTGACCACGCAGGGCTTCTCGAACTTCAGCGGCGCGAGCTTCTCCAACATCACCAGCGGCGGCTTTTCAAACGTCAGCAGTGCACGCTACTGGTCCTCCACAACGCGACCCGACGCCAGGGCTTCCGCCCTGAGCTTCGCCGTCGACAGCAACGCCGTGCGCAGCAGCGACAAGCAGGGGATCTTGCTGGTCTGGCCGGTGCGCAGCGCAAAGGGTGTCACTCAGGTGGCGCGGACCGGTCAGACCGGCTGCTACGACGGCAGCGGTGCGCAAATCGTCTGCAGCGGCACCGGCCAGGACGCCGAACTCGCCCGGGGGGTCGCCTGGCCGACCAACCGCTTCGTTCCGGATGCGGCGGGAACGGTTACCGACAACCTCACCGGCCTGGTTTGGAGCAGGGGGGGCGACAGCTCCGTCACGCCGAGAACCTGGCAGCAGGCGCTGCAGTACATCGCCACCCTGAACGGTCAAAACTGGCAGGGACACGGTGACTGGCGTCTGGCCAACCAGCAGGAACTTAACAGCCTGATCGACTGGCAGCAGCCCGACCCGGCCGGCTGGCTGAACACACAAGGGTTCCAGGGGATCAGGGGAGCTGCCGGCACGCTCGGCTACCCCTACTGGAGTTCCACCACCCTGGCCTTTGCCCCGGGTTACGCCGCGGTCCCCGAGCTGTTCGACGGCGAGCCCGGCGGCGACAAGACGATCGCTCAATATTACGCCTGGCCGGTGCGTGGCGGCTGGACTGCCGTCCAGGCGCTGGGCGTCACCTTCAAGGGCAGCGGGGCCGGTGCCATCGCCGGCACGAGCGACGGTTCCCCCGCAACCTTTTCCCTAAGTGGCAGCGGCTCGATATTGACGAGCAGCGGCGCCAACGTCACCCTTACCGCTGCCCCTGCTTCGGGCAACATCTTCACCGGTTGGAATGGCTGCGATACGGCAAGCGGAAAGGTCTGCCGGGTGGCCATGAGTAGCGACCGCGGCGTGAGCGCCTCCATCGAGCCGTACAGCTGCTATGGCGCGGCCACCTGGGACGCCATTGGCTCAAGCACCTTCTCCGGCACCTTGTCTGCTGCGGCCATCAACGGCAGCGCCAATGCGGACAACCAGATTCCGACCGGAACCACCGTAGCCTACAAGACCCGCAACGGCCACTTCGGCAAGTTCCTGGTCACAAGTTCTGGCTACGTTCTGGCGATCTCCTTCACTACCTACGATTACGACGGCTCGGTCTACAGAAGCGGCAGCTTCACCGTGGCCAGCAACGGGGTGGCCGACCTGGAAGCGGGCAACGGGACTGCGCCGGGAGACTTCGGGTGGAATATTGCGGACGACACCTCCCGCTCCCTGGTTCCCGCCAACGGGGCGCAGTTCGCCGTGCTCGGCAGCGACGCCACCTGCAGTTTCCGGCAGCAGCAGACCATCACCGGCTTCGCGCCGCCCGCTACCGCAACCTTCGGCGACGGCCCGATCACGTTGAGCGCCTCGGCGTCCTCCGGCCTGCCGGTGAGCTTCAGCGTCGTCTCCGGCCCGGGGGGCGTCGCCGGCAACCAGCTCACCGTCACCGGCGCAGGGGTGATCCAGTTGAAGGCCACCCAGCCCGGCATCGCAGGCATCGCGCCGGCGCCGGAGTTAACGGCGAGCGTCACGGTTGCCAAGGCGACCGCCACCGTCACCCTGGGCGACCTGGTCCAGCCCTATGACGGCACCCCCAAGTCGGTCACCGTCACTACCGATCCGGCCGGCTATACGGTCGCCGTTACCTACAACGAGGCCTCGGTCCTGCCGTTCGCCGTCGGGAGCTACAACGTGCAGGCCAGCGTGGTGGACGGCAACTACCAGGGGAGCGCGAGCGGTGTGCTGACCATCAGCGACACGGTGCCTCCCACCGGCGGCCTCGTCATCAACGGCAGCGCGTCCTTCACCAACAATCCCGCCGTGACGCTGGCGCTCACCTGTAGCGACCCGGGGAGCGGCTGCGCCGGCATGCAGTTCTCAAACGACGGGGTGACCTGGTCAACGCGGGTCCCCTTTGCCGAGGCGGCCTCCTGGACGCTGAGCACGGGCGACGGGGTGAAGAGCGTGCGGGTGCGGCTGATCGACGGCTCAGGTAATCAGGCG
>Ga0209415_10005971_pt1 | contig 21771 bp, 12 predicted proteins | sample PeaSoiSIISIP2007_FD_187696 | JGI IMG/M metagenome (GOLD analysis project Ga0209415, IMG submission 187696) | Peat soil microbial communities from Weissenstadt, Germany - SII-SIP-2007 (SPAdes) (version 2) | ecosystem: Environmental > Terrestrial > Soil > Wetlands > Peat | place: Germany... | reverse complement strand
CTGTAACGAGCGAGCAACGAAGCCAGCGGTCAAAAGACCAAGCGAGAGTGTTCATGTTATTGTGAATGGCCTCCTAAACCCCTCGAACCAACCACGCCCGAAGATCGAGGTCGCCGCCGGCCTGGTCTTCCGTCAGGGCAAACTGCTCATCGCCCGGCGCTACCCGGAAGCCGAGCTGGGCGGGCTCTGGGAGTTTCCGGGCGGCAAACGGGAGACCGGCGAGACCTTCGAGGCCTGCCTCGCGCGCGAGTTGCGCGAGGAGCTGGGAATCGAGGTCGCCGTGGAAGAATTGGTCGAGAGCCTGACCCATGCCTACCCCGAAAGAACCGTCTGCCTGCGCTTCTACCGCTGCCGCTGGCTCCAGCATGAGCCCAGGCCCCTGGGCTGTCAGAAATGCAAATGGGTCAGCCCCGAATCCCTGGCGGACTACGCCTTCCCGGCCGCCGATGCCAGGTTGCTCGAAAAGCTAGGCCGGAGGTTTTCCTAAGGGCTGGTTAAGAAATAAGTGTAGCAAGCGCGAGCGCACATGCGCCAAGTTTCCCCGGATTTTGCCTTGAACGTGTGCCTTGGGAATTCAAAGTTGAACTGGGGGATTCTTAGAGCTTCAACCAGCGTTTGAGCGCGGCTTCCACTTCGCTAACGACGCGAGCATCAAACTTCCCGGGAGCCTTGCGGACGAATTCGGTGAACTTCACCGGCTGGATGCTCTGGACGTTGATGTAGCTTCGCTCCCGCAACCACGGCACGCGGGGCAAGGTGACCTCGTAAGGTGTGTCCTCAAATTGTTTGGTGATCAAAACCACGCTGGACAGTGCCAGTCGGGCGTCGGTTTGAGCCGCCAACACGAGCGCATAACGCGGTTTACCAACCATGCCCAAGTCAACGAACCAAACTTCGCCGCGTTGTGGGACAGTGCTCATGCTTAAAACTCATCCGCCAGCGCATTGCGGCGGGCGGCGGGGCTCAAAACGTCATCTTCCGGGCTGTCTGCTTGGACAGGGAACGGGATTGCCCGGCGCCTAATGATCTGTTTGTAAAAAAGTTCCAATGCGGCCCGTGGTTTGAGTCCGATCTCCTCCAAGACGGCTTCAGCTTGGCGTTTCAGTTCGGGGTCAATACGGCTTTTGGCAATTGCGCTCATGTGCCCAATGTGGCCCAAACGTGGCCTTTTGTCAACAGCCTGATGGCATCGTTTCTGGACGGCGGGTTTGCGCCGGTTCCCAAGCCACATGCTGAAGAGTTTTCTCCTGAGCTTTTTGGCAAACGCAGTTCAGGATTGATTTCCCGCAACACAGAAAACGTCAACATGATAGGTACGCACCCGCGCCGGTAATTTCTTAACGGCCCACTAAGGCAGCAGGACCAGCCGGTAGAATCGCCGAGGACGGCTGAGGAGACTGTCGGTTACCGCGAGAGTCGAGCCAGTGGCGGTCTGGTTGGCACCGAGTTGCGTCCACGCTGGGGCGGCGAGGTCTTCCGTGAACTCGAGGCTATAGGTGCGCCAGGGAGTGGCCGTGACCTGGAAGGCAAGCGAACCGTCGGGTTGCAGGGTCACGCCGGCAAGCCGGGGCGGAGGAGGCAAGCCGGTTTGATTGCTGGCGCGGGGCGTCCAATTGGGCATGAAGAGAATGGCGTTGGTGTTGCCGTCCGGGAAAAGCCCTTGGCTCACGTTGTTCAACTGCGCGCCGAAAGTGACCGTGTTCTGGAGCGTGCCGTTGGCCGCGAAAAGAGCGATCGTGCCGCCACTCTCAGCGAGGTTGAAGCTGACGTGGAGGTCGCCGTTGGGGCCTGAGCCGTTCAGGCTGGTCTGGTTATCGGCCCAAACCAGCAGAAAGCCAAAGGGCGGGATGACGGTGTGGGCGGGGACCTGGCACCGAGTGGGATTGGAGAGGTCGTCGGTGAGATAGAAGCCGGAGAGGTCCACCGCGGACCCGTTGGGGTTGTAGAGTTCAAACCAGCCACTGAACTCGCCATCGACCGGGTCGGCGAAGCCGGTGGGACCGGTGTTGCTCGCCATCCATTCATTGACGACGACCGGGCGCAAAGGCGGGGCGCCGAGGTTGGTGACGATAATGGCGGCGGTGGCGTTGGGAAGCGGGGCGCCGTAGTTGTCAAAACCCTGGACGGCCAGGAGATTGGTGTAGTTGAGCAGAGACACGGTCAACGTCCAGTTGGTGAGGCTCAGCCAGGTGACCCCGTAGGGGACGCCGTTGATCCAGATGTCTTTGACCGTGAGCGGGGCGGTGCCGGCCAGGGAGACCGGGTTGTTGGAGGTGGAGAACCCCTGGCCGGCATGGGTCGTAATCGCGAAGGCGGTGGTCAGGGGCATGGTCGAGCGGATGAAATTGGCGCGCTGCTGGAGATAATTGACGACGCCGCTCCAGTCCTGCCCGAGCAGGCGGGCATAGCGGGTCGCCCAGGGGCCGAGGTAAGCCGAAGTGAACGTGGTGGTCAGCATGTCCAGGAGATGAGTGTAGTAGCGCCGGTAGTTATCGGGGTAGGTGATAAAGCGATGGGTATTCGGGGAGCCGGTGCCGGGGAAAGGCGTATCGAGCGGCAGCACGAAGGAATAATCCTCATTCCACAAGACGCCCAGCGCCTTGCCGTCTTGGGGGCGGAAATAGAATTTCCAGTTGTGGTTCAGGCCCTCCATGTACGTATCCGGGTCCCCGGTGAAGGCCAGGAAGGCGAGGGTGCGCAAGTATTCGTCGGTATCGAGAAGTGCGCTCAGCGGGGCGAGATTGCCGCCGCCGGCCTGGGAGAAGGCCTGGTTGACGGCAATGAGCTGGCTGTAATCATCCGCGTCGGCGTTGTTCTGCTGAATGAAGATCCACCGGTAGTTCTCCGGGTTGCTGCCCCAGTTCTGGACATCAATGTTGATCACATTATCCGGTTCGGGGAGTTTCGGGGACTGGGGGTTGCCCGTCAGGGTGGTCGTGGGATAGTAAATCAGCTCCATGTCGTAGAGATTGCCGTTGCCGCCGTTCTTGAATTGGTTGTCGAAATACTCGCCATTGAAGTCGGCCATGCGCAGCCGGGCGGGGCCGTTCTGGGCGGCTTGTGGAGCAAACACCTGCGCCAGGTCCCAGTCCAGCCCGAGCAGCCCGCCCGCATGGTTGACGGCAGCCCAGACGAGGAGCTCGTCATGCTCGCCGCCCAGACCGGAGAAGCCGCCGTCGCGGCTGAGGGTGAAGGTGCTCTGAACGCCGCGCAGAAGCTGGTCCGGGTGCAGCTTCAGCGAGAAACCGACGCGCGAGGGCTGGTCGCGGCCACGTTCGCTGCCGGAGAGTTTGATCTCGACATCATGGAAAACCTGCCGCTCGTCATACACGACGGTCGCGCCCAGGCGGCCGTTGCTCATAACGTTGGTGGGGGCGTGCAGCAGCGCAGTATCGGCTGCCGTCATGAGCAGCCGGAAGCGGTGCAACTGGGTCATCAGCGCCGTCCCGTCGTCCACTTTGAACAGGGCACGCGAGTCGGCGCCGCCGGCTGGGAACGTGGACGCGGCCCCCAAACCGTCGGTGGCCTGCGCATAAAACTGGACCAACGCCGCGGCGGGCTGGCCGGGAACGACAGCGCCGTAGTTGGAATAACCGGGAATCGCGGCGGGGCCTTGTAGCGACATGGGAGCAGTCTGCCAGGGGCCGCCGTTTACCGCCCAGCGGAGGTTCATGGAGCTGACCCCTTGCGGGTCGCTGGCGCTGACGATCACGGTTACGGGCGCATTGGGCTGCGGCACCGCCGGAAGTTGAGTCACGGAGGCGAAGGTGGGGCCGATATCGGTTGCATAGACCGAATTGGGCGCGCCCGGGGTGCCGTGGAGCGTGGGCATCGGCAGGCGCGTGGTCTGGGCTACGCGGTTGAAATACAGGCGCGTATTGAGGTTGTTGTTGCCAGCCAGCCACTTGGCCCGGAAGGAGATTTGGTAGGTCTTGCCGTCAGTGATGCTGCGGCCGTTGGCGTACGTGGTTTCCAAATGGTTGTGCATGTGGTCCGTCGGGCCAGTGGCAATCAAGTGCAGGACTTGGCCGGTGGGGGTTTCCATTTCCACCCGGCTGCCGCCGTGGTCGCCCAGCGCCCGCCAGGCGGCGAGGCCGTTCGTGAAGGACCCGTTTTGCAGTAACTCGACTGGCGCGGTGTCCGGCGACTCAACGACATGGAGGTCGGCAATGAGGCACTCGCCAGCATCCAACAGCCCCATAACGAACTCGTTCCACTGCGTGGGGCCCAGGTTGTTCGCGGCCACGGCGCGATACGTATAGTTGCTCCAATAGGAGCGCCCGGATTCGACGCTGGCGCCCCAGGCCTCGGGCCGCGAGTTGTCGGCCAAAGGGTCGCGCAATTCGAGGCTCGAGCCGCCGCCGTGCGGGTACTCCGGCCAAGGCCGGCTGTCAAAGTAATGCACCTGGTTGGCGGTGTTGCCGGCCGCATCGGTGAGGATGATTGAATCATCACGGTGGGAGAGCTTCCCGGTGAACGGGCCTACGACCGTGATGCCCGGGTATTCGGATTGCAGATGGGCGACTTGGTTGGCTACGACCAGGTAGCCCCCCGCCGAAAGAGTCGTTCCGGGAGCGAAGCTGTACTGGATGCCGCCGCCCAGCGCCCAACCGGTCAAGTCCACAGTGGCGCTGCCACGATTGAACAGCTCCACCCAGGCTTCGGCGAAGCCCAGGACGGGGGCGCAGTACATGATTTCATTGATGATGACGTCCCGGTGGAAGACGAAGGCATTCGAGGCCCCCGGCGTAGCGACGCTCGGGTAAGCCCAGGCGCCGGCGCCGTCCGGCCAGCGCGCCGCCAACACCGACGGAGCGACCAGCGCATCGAGGATATTCGAGCCTCCGGGGCCATAGAGGAACAGGCGGTCTCCCGCCGAAACCCCAAAGCCGAGCGTGGCCTGGGTTACTTGCGCCAATCCCCCGGGCCCGAGGGTCTGCGCTGGAAAGGCGTAATCGTTGTTGGTCCCGCTGCCGCGCCGCGCCAGGACGCAGCCGGCGAGGTTGACCTCGGTCGAGCCGTAGTTGATGAGTTCGAACCAGAAGTTGTCGCTGCCGGCGGAGGACACTTCATTGAAGGCGAGGGGCGTGGGCGGCGGCACGAGCACATTCGTGACCGAGAGCGCCAGGCTGGCGGCGAAGAGGAGGTGGTTCGCGCCGGCGGCAGGATGCACCTCCACGGCCAAAACGTTGGCCCCGGACACCAGGGCTGAACTGGGCAACGCATACGGCCCGAGATAGGCCGGGTTCGGGACATTGGTGAGGGCGAAGGTGCTGGCCGTGATCAGGCCTGCGGGCAGGTTCAGCCGCAACACCTCGGTGCCGTTGAGGTAGAAGACGGCCCCGTCAGCCACGACGGTCTGGAGTTGGAGGGTCGCGAACTGAGGCGCCCCGGCGAGAGCGAACTGCGCCCGGAAATAGTAGTTCGTCGGGCCGGCCGGCAAGGTCGTGCGGCTCGCCAGGGAGCGGCGGCCCGTGCCGGAGAGTTCGACGCGGAAGCCGGCTGGATTGGGGCCCGGACCGTCATCGTTGACCGAGAAGAAATCCAGGGTGTTGGTCCCGGCCAAGAGGCCGTTGGCAAGCGTAAAAGTGGGGCTAAAGCTGGCGTAACCCACCCAGCTTATCCGCTGAGAGATGCCGTTGAGAAAGACATTGGTGAGCCGGTTGTCGGCCGCGGTGCTCGCGGTGATCACGGCGCTGGCCGGGTCGTAGCCGCTGAGCGAAAAGGTCGTGCGGTAATTATAATCGCCGGCGGCGACGTTGGCCGTACCCGGGTTGACCGGGCCGAGCCAGCTCGAAGCGGCGTCGTTCGCCGCCCAGGCCGGATGGTTCTGGATGACCGTGGCCGGTATGGCCGGGGGCGGCGGCTTCGATTGGGCGGAGAGGGTCAGCCAGTAGTGCGGATCGGCCGAACCGGGCGCGAGCACGGCGCCGTTGGCATCGACGCCGCTGTTAAACACGGTTGGCAATCGTTCCCAATTGCCCAGCGGAACCGTCACCGAGCCGGCTTGGAAGGCCCCCGCCCCGGCCGGCCACGAACTGTCATCGAACGTAAGCTGGCGCCAGGACGAGCCGAGGTCCTGGCCAGAGGCCGCGTACTTCCAGGGGCTGTCGAGCAACAGCGGCGTCGTGTTGGTGACCGCGTAGGGCGCGAGCGGGAAATTGATCCGTCCGGGAGAGCCGCCCACCAGCGCGCTCACCGTCCAGTTGGCGGCCAGCCCGCTGGCGGTGTCCTCATCCTGTTTCGCCAGCGAGACGCCCGAGCCATCGGGGCCGACCGGCCAATTGCCACCGACCGCGTAGCTCACGCTGTCCATCAGGCGCTGATTGCGGTTATAAAGATCGAGTTTTTCACCGGAGTGCGCAAGGTGCCCGCTGTAGGGGCCCAGGACGTTGGTCAACCCCGTGGCCGCGCCCAGTTCGGCCGGGGACTGGGCGACTACCAGGTAACCGCCGCCCGGGATGACCGTTCCCTCGGCGAAGGTGAAGGCCACGCCGCCGGCTATAGACCAACCGGACAGGTCGACGTCCACCGCCATCTGGTTGTGTAATTCCAACCACTCCCCGCCCGCGGTGTTCGCCCCGGGGTAGTACATGATTTCGTTGAACACCACCACGCTGTCCGCCTTGGCCGCGGACCCGGCGCCGCACAGCAGCACCGTCAGAAGAAAGAGAACTCCTCTTTTACGCCATAAATGCATAATCCAAAAGCGGACGGTCCGCATCTTGCACTTTCCTTGGCCGGGAGGCAAGCCGGAGATGTGTCGAAGCCTCTGTCGAAACCTTTGTCGAAACCTTTGTCGGGACCCTTTGTCGAGATCCTTTGTCGAGATCCTTTGTCGGGATCCTTTGTCGAGACCTCTGTCGGAACCTTTGTCGGAAAACGGGCAATTCGACAAAGGTTGGCGACAGAGGTCGGCGACAAAGGTTTGCGTTCGCCGCGCTTTTGGGACAGGCTCTAACCACTATGAGCCACTCTACCAGGCCGTCCCCCCTTGGCCGGACAGCGTCAAGTGCGCGGTTCTTCCTCCGCAACTCCTGGCTGCTGCTCCAGCGGCGTCTGGCGTCGGCCCGGCTCTTGAAAGATCCCCTGGGCGGCGCCGGTGGCGCCGACTCCCAACCGGGGGCGGGAGCGGCCGAGTCAGAGGTCTTGGCGGACCTTGGGGCAGCGGCTTCACCCACGGCGCTTTACCTGGATCTGATGAAGCGCATCCTGGCGAACGTGATCTACAGCCGGGCCGTGCCCGAGAAGTTTGACGTCCGCTTGCGCGAGCGGATTCGCCGCCAGGGTGGCGCCTGGCCGCGCATGGCGCACACCATGATTGGATTGAAGCGCCTCAACAACTTGCAGTTCTCCGTCGAGGACGTGATTGCACGCGGCGTGCCGGGTGATTTGATCGAGACCGGGGTGTGGCGCGGGGGCGCCTGTATTTTCATGCGCGCCATTCTCAAAGCGCATGGCGTCCTGGACCGGACCGTCTGGGTCGCGGATTCTTTCGAGGGCCTCCCACGCCCCAGCGCGGACAAATATCCCGCCGACGCCGGCCTTCGGATGCACACCGCCAAAGCACTGGCGGTTTCGGTGGAAGAAGTGAAGGCCAACTTCAAGGAGTACGGCCTGCTCGATGAGCAGGTCCGGTTTCTCAAGGGTTGGTTCCGCGATAGCCTGCCCACGGCGCCAATCAAACACCTGGCCGTCCTGCGCTTGGACGGCGACATGTACGAATCCACTATGGACGCCCTGGTCAATCTCTATCCCCGCTTGTCCACGGGCGGTTACCTGATCGTGGACGATTATGGGGCGGTGCCGGGTTGCCGCCAGGCCGTCGAGGACTTCCGCCTCGAGCACGGGATTACCGAGCCCCTCCGCGAGATTGACTGGACCGGGTCGTATTGGCAGCGAACGCGGGCAGAGGCGGCCGAACCGCAGCCCGGGCCGGGCGCCTGTCCGCAACCAGACACGCGTCCATGAATGCCTCCAGCTTGCTGGCGCTTTTCGGATCGGCCGGGGCGAGCAAAAGCGGGAGCAAGCTCCACGCACTCCACACGCTTCGCGATCCCGGCCCAGGATCGATGCTTCGCGAAGCGTTTTCCTCAGAGCTGTGCGGGCGATTGTCCGCTTGCCAACGGTGTGCTGAACTGTTATTTAGAACGCAGACAACCAAACGAACAGCCAGACACATATGAAAATCCTCACCAGAAAAGCAGATGCGGTGGAACTGTTGCGCCTCCCCGCCTTAAGAACGCTTGCGCGCGGGCTTGCCGCCGCGCTCATCCTCGCGGCCACCCTGCCGCTCAGTTCGCGAGCCCAAACCCTGCCCATTACCAGCGGCCTTCAGCTCTGGCTCAAGGCCGATGCCGGGGTCACCACTAACAGCAGCGGCTTGGTCACCAAGTGGGCCGATCAATCCAGCTTAGGCCACGACGCGATCCAAACGGCTTCGTCAAATGCCCCCAGCTTCGTGTTGAACTCGCAGAACGGCAAGCCGACGCTGCGATACCAGGGCGACACGCGGTACCTGGACGTGGCCGATTCCGGGAGCATCTCCAACCTCACGGACGATGTGACCATCCTGGCAGCGGTGTTGTACGACGATGTGACCGGCGGCTATCGCTGCTGTGTGACCAAGACCGTGGGCAATGGCCCGGCGCCCTTCGACTGGTGGAACAACATCGGGTCGGCTAACGGGGCCGCTAACTTTTGGCTGGGCGCCGCCCCGAATGCCGGGTCGTACAACGACAATGTGGGCCTCAACCCGCCGCGGGTAGGCAACTTCAACGTCATGACCTTCAGTTGGGGGAGTGGGACGGTAAATCAGTATTTAAACGACCGCAGCAACGGCACGTCCACCTACACGACCACGCCGGTCGACGGTGGCTTGCCGCTGCGCATCGGTTCGCGCGATGACCTCGTCACGCAACTCAAAGGCAACGTGGCCGAAATCCTGATTTATCAGCCGGCGCTTTCCGATGCGGACCGCGGCTCGGTGATCAGTTACCTGCAGACGAAGTGGAAGCTGAATTTCATCGTGCCTCCCGCCATTAGCATCCAAACGCCCACGAACGGCTTGACCGCCGCCGCCAACACCGCCGTTCCGGTAAGCGTCCAGGCCGCGGATTCAAATTCCAATGGCGTTTTGACGTCGGTCACTCTTTTGAATAACGGAACCCCGGTGGCCAGTTGGAGTCAGCCCCCTTACAATGCCAATTTATTGTTGCTGGACCCGGGCACGGCGGTGCTGGCGGCCGTGGCGGCTGATAACTTCGGCGCCTCCGCCACCTCCGCGCCGGTGTCGCTCACGGTCACAGGCGTCGCGCCGGTCACCAAGCCGGCCACCAACGGGCTCGAGGTCTGGCTGCGGGCGGATGCGGGCGTGATGACGAACAGCAGCGGCCTGGTGACCAATTGGACCGACCAGTCCGGCAACGGAAACAACGCCGTGCAGACGGATACCACGGCGGCGCCGCTGTGGGTGGCGAATGTCATCAACAGCCAGCCGGCCCTGGCCTTCGGCAGCAACTCCTTGAGTGCCAACCAGTTCCTCGAGGTGTCCGATGCCGGCACGGCGTTCACCGCGTCGAGCAATTTCACCATTCTGGTCGAGGCCCGATTCGCCGATTTCGCCAGCTACCGGACGTTGGTGTGCAAAACTGGGGCTGGCCTGGCCGCCCCCATCGACTGGTGGTTTGCTCCCGGCACTGGCATCGCCAACGGTTATATTGGAGACGGCACCGCCTATAGCGCTGTAGGCGCCAGCATCCCGGCGCCAGCCGGCCAGTTTGGCACCTTTGGCCTCGGGGCCAACGGTACGGACCTCTCGCTCTTCCTCAATCTCGTCACCGACGGCAGTGCGGCCATCACCGCGACGGCAGCCAGCACGGGCAATCCGTTGCGCATCGGGCAGAGGGACGACGGTGTGACCCAAATGGCCGGAGACATCGGCGAAATCCTTATGTACAATTCCACGCTGTCGGCCAGCGACCAGAGCAACGCCGTGATCTACCTGTCCGGCAAGTATGGCGTGGCCCAGGTCGCGGTCTCCAACCCGCCGGCGATCCTGAGCATTACCAGCCCAACCAGCGGCGCCACGTTCCCCATTTCGAGCGCCCTCCCCGTCGAAATCAGCGCGTCGACCACCGTCGGGAGCATCGTCAGAGTGCTGGTGTTGGCCAATGGCTCTCAGGTGGTCGCTTTGACCAACAGCCCCTACCGGGTCCCGGTTGACCTGTTGACGCCAGGCAGCGTGTCGCTGACGGCGGTGCTGGTGGACAACCTTGGCGTGTCATCCACTTCAGCGCCCGTCACGCTGACGGTGACCGGCACGGCCGCCACGACGCCGCCGACCAACGACCTGAGGCTCTGGCTCAGCGCGGATGTCGGGGTGCAGACCAGCGCCGGCACGGTGTCCCAGTGGACGGATCGGTCTGGCAATGGCAACAATGCCCTGCCGCTGGCCACCTCGCCCACCCTGGTTGCCAATGCCCTCAACGGCAAACCGGCGCTTCATTTCAACGCCGGCGACTACCTGAATGTGACAACCGCCCCCAGCATCGAGATCGTCGGCGACGTCTCCTCTTACGCGGTGGTGCTCTTTGAGGATTTCGCCAATTACCGCGCGCTGTGGGCCAAGACGGCGGTCAACTACCCGGCCTCGATCGATTATTACGCCCCGCCGAACACGGGTGTCCCTCAGCTTTTCCGGGGCAATGGCGCCGGACACAGCTTTGGCTCGGTCGCGGCCAACCAGTCAATACCGGCTGGGGCCTACATCGTGCTCGGCTATGAGATGGCGGGACAGACGGCCACTCACTACTTCAACGGCGCCTCCGCCGGCAGCGGCCAAATCACCGCCTCGCTGGCGGACGGCGGCACCGATTTGAAAATCGGCACGCGTGACGACCTGGTCACCCAGTTCAAGGGCGACATGGCCGAATTGCTCGTGTTCGGACACAGCCTCTCCGCCGCCGAGCACGCACAGGTCCTCAGCTACCTGGGCGGAAAATACAGCCGTCCATTGGTTAGCGTTGCGCTTGAACCCCCGACCGTGACTATCCTCAGCCCGACCAACGGCGCGACGGTGGAGATATCCACCCCATTCAACTTCGAGGTGAGCGTCACGGATACCAACAACCCGGTCACCCAGGTGACTTTCCTGGCCAACGGCAGCGTGGTTGGTTCGGCCACAGCGCCCCCCTACACTCTGCCCCTCGAGGTCCTGTCTCCGGGCACGGTGACCCTCCAGGCCGAAGCGGTCGATATTTGGGGCGCCATGAGCACTTCCGGCCCGGTGGTGCTGACGGTGGCCGGGCAGGGACCCGCAACACCCCCGGCCTCCGGGCTGGTGCTCTGGCTCAAGGCGGATAAGGGTGTCAGCACCAATAGCGACGGCACCGTCTCGGAGTGGGCTGACCAGTCTGGTCAAGGCAACAACGCCGTTCAGACCAATTCCGCGAACGCTCCCCTCCTGGTGGTCGATAAGGCGACCGGCCAGCCCGCCCTGCAATTCAACGGCACGAGTTCCCAGTATCTCTCAATAGCCAGCGTGCCCAGTGTTGTCATCCAAGGAGATATCTCGACGTTCTGCGCCTTTAACATCGCCGACGTTGCCACGCCGCACACTCTGTGGAGCAAGACGACCAACGGCGCCCCGTTCCCGTGGATCTACAGTACGGCTGCTGGCGGCGACATGGTTATCACACGCGGAGGCAATTCAGGAGGAACTACGGCCTATACCAGCACTGGTCCCGTGCATGCCGGAACTCCGGCGGTCACCGGGGCTACTGTCTCGGGTTCTTTGGCCTCGCATTACCTCGATGCAGAGCTCAACGGCAGCGGGGTGCTTGGCTATGCGGCACTGGACGCGGGCACGCCGCTGGTAATCGGGGCGCTGGATGACCTGACCGACCCGTTCGCGGGCACGCTCAGCGAGGTTCTGATCTATGATCGCGAGCTCACCGGCAATGATCTCCTCCAGGTCAACACCTATCTGGCCGGCAGGTCCTCAATCCCGGTGATTGAACCGGCCCCACCAATCAGCCAGGGCACGATCCTGACGATAACCCGTCTGAGTGCCGACTCGGTGCAGATCTCCTGGCCAACCTCAGCTACCGGCTTCGTATTGCAGAGCGAGACGAGCCTTGCCGGCGGCGCCTGGACCCCGGTGGCTACCAATCCACCGAACAACCAGTTCATCCTGGGGACCACGAACGTCACGCGCTTCTTCCGTCTCCAGTCGCAGTAGGCCGTTCATGACCGCTCACCGGGGCCGGCGAACGAATCGCCGGCCCCGGCCACTCGATGACTTTGGAAGCCCAAACGGAGCCCAAACGCGCCTTTGCCGCGCGGAGAGCCGCCGGCTTTACGCTCATTGAGCTGCTGGTCGTCATCGCGATCATCGCCATCCTGGCGGCGATGCTTCTGCCCGCACTGAGCAAAGCCAAGAGCAAGGCGCTCAAGGCCCAATGCTGCAGCAATCTCAAACAATGGGGCACGGCCTTGATCCTGTATGCGGGTGATAACGGCAATGCTTTCCCGGACAATTCACAAGGCTGGGGCCTGAGCTGGATGTCTCCGTCGATCGTCAGCAACTTCTACCCCAAGTATCTGTTGCCGGCCCAGGCCCACACTTTCGCCAACCCCGTCGGCGCCAACGATGTCCTCTTCTGCCCGACGGATCGATGGCATCGGCTGGCGGAAGATGCGGATGACACTGCCCTATTGGTCGGCTACTTCTACCTGCCGGGGCGCACGGACCCTGACCCCAACGGCTGGACCTTCTCCACCCCTTGGCCCGCGTTGTCCGGCTGGGTGACCCGCAAGAAAATGGACGGGCCATACCGCCAGGCCCCGATCATGAGCGACCGGTTGCAAGCCAATGGCTCGTGGAATGTTAGTGCCAACAAGGGTACCGGCGTCACCTGGACGGATAGCGACGCTTCGATCACGGTCCCTAGCGCCGACCATTGGGACACAGGGTACGGAAACGTCCCGGCAGGAGGCAATTTTCTCTTTGAAGACGGGCATGTTGCCTGGTACCGTTTCGAGGTGAGCAACGCGCGCGGCACGGTGGATGTCGGTTGCGCGGAAAGTAGCTGGGTCCTGTTCTATAAAGTGCCGAACGTGAACACGAATTAGAGCAAAAATGAAAAAGCCCGCGACGGGGCATCGCGGGCGGTGATGAACGGGGACCGGGTGTTTACCGCTCCTAATGTTAATCTTAATCTTAATCTTAATCTTAATCCGGCTCCTAATCTCGTTCGTGCAATCAGAATTGGCTTCGATCAACCCCACGAGCATCAATTAGCATCAGGATTGAGATTAAGATTAAGATTAAGATTAAGATTAGGAGCAAGATTAGGATTAGGAGCGGGATGCCCGCTGGACGGATGAAAAAGGACGCGTGCGTATAGATAGGCAATTACTTCACCGAGGACGTCCCGACAGCCGTTGCTGGTCTTCCACCACTTCCTTGGGTCGTAGCTGTCAGGGGGATGAGCGAAGACGCCCACCGCCACCTTTTTACCGAGCGCCTTTTGGTAGAGCAGCCGCGACCGCCGCGCGTGGGGGCCCAACGAGTAAAGGTTCGCCGCGCGCAACCTGGCGTTGGTGGCTTGGAGCCATTCGCTGGTCGCCAGCGCCTTGGAGTAGGTCCGATCTCGTCCGCTGTCAAAAGGCTGCAGAGCTACAACTTGATTGGTCTCGAGGCCCATGCCGATGAGGACCGCGGCCGCCAGATCCCCACCGGTTTTGAAGCGCGAGGACGATCTCCAGAGCGTCGGCAGCTCTTTCCCGCAGAGGATCAGGTACTTGTAGCCGCCGCGTTTGAATTCCGCCGCCGCACCCGCCATGGCGTAGTCCGGCAACCAGTACTCGACGATAAGCACGTCCGCCGCGACGGGGCTCGTGGGGGCGAGAAAGCCGTAAACGGAGGCGACAGCCAAAGCGGCCAGACCCAGGACAACGACTGCCAAGGCCAGCCACCCGCGAGCCGTAGGCGCCCAGCATTCTTTGCGCGCGAACAGTTTCATCTTCGTGAGACGGCCAACTTCCGGCTTGTGAACGAGAGCATGATTGGGTTAATGGCTACTCACGATGGATGATCTCGAGCCTGGAGCCAGGAACGCGGAGCGGGCCTTGAACTCTGCGACGGCTCGGACCGAGGAACCGCTTTTGCATTGGTGGTTCGATTCTGCCACCAAGTGGCTGCTCTATTTCACGGTGGTTTTCGCCCCGTGGGCTTTTGGGACCACACAACCGTGGTCCATTGGGGTCATGAATGTGGCCGGCTGCCTGCTGGGCGGGTTGCTGGCGGGGAAATGGACGGTGCGCTGGGCTACGGGGTGGGAGGCTGCCGTGCCGGCGGCCGCGTGCGAAGCCCGCCCCAAAGGCGCTCGCTGGCCGCTGAGCGTGCTGGCGGGCCTGACGGTCCTGATGCTGGGTTACTGCCTCACCAGCGCGGTGAATGCGCGGGCGACTTACCTGACGGCGGAGCGGGGTTTCGACTATCACGATTGTCTGGCTTGGCTGCCGCATAGCTATGACTCGACCAGTTCCTGGCGGGCGTTTTGGGCTTACCTCGCGCTGGCGGCCATGTTCTGGGGCGCGAGGGACTGGATAATGGGGGGCCGGCAGGGGCCAACACCGGATGAGCGCGGGCTGGCGGGCTGGCGGCGGGGTTTGCGGTTGCCGGAGCGGTTGCAGCGGTTGCTGTGGCTGGTTTCGGTCAATGGGGCGCTGCTGGCGCTCGAGGGGACGCTGCAGCGCACTTGCGCGACCAACAGATTGCTGTGGCTGGTGCAACCCTTCTATGACAAGAACCCGGACAATCAGTTCGGACCGTATGCTTATCGGGGCAATGCCGCCCAGTACCTCGGGCTGGTCTGGCCCCTGACGCTCGGTTTCTGGTGTCTTCTCCGGCTTGGCGCCACGCACAAGCTGCGGCAGCGCTCCACGGCCAATCTACTTCTCCCGTGCGCGATGCTGACGGCGATCGCCCCGCTGATTTCCTTGAGCCGCGCCGGGGCGCTCATCAGTTGCGGGACCACTGTCATGGCGGCGATCCTCCTGCTCGGTGCTGGACGGCAGGCAGGCTGGAAATGGAAGCTGGGCCTCGCCGGTTTCCTGGCAGCAGTGCTGGCCCTTGGCTGGCTGGTGGGCTGGACGGGGCTCGCCAAAAGATTCAAGACCACCCAGGAGGATTTCGCCTCGGGCCGCGGCCGGGCCTGGCAGGTCAGCCTGCGGATGGCCAGAGATTATCCCGTCTTCGGGACGGGCCCGGGCACCTTCGAGTCCGTCTATCAATTGTACCGCCGCACGCCCTATGAGGACTGGTTCGCATTCGCCCACAATGATTGGCTCGAGACCGTGGTTACCTTTGGCCGGGTTGGCTTTTCCGGGGTTGTTTTCATGCTCATCCTGGCGGTCAGCGGCTGGTCCCTCCGGTGCGGCAGCATCCCCGCGCATCGTGTCCTGGTGCGGTTCCTTTGGCTCTCGCTGGCAGGGTGTCTGCTCTATGCGGTCGTAGATTTCCCGTTCCAGATTTATTCGGTCCGGTTTTTATTCCTGCTGGTTTGTTCCATCTTGTCTTGCCTGTCGCGGCCAGGCTGAATCTCGCGCGCGTCATTCGCGCCATAGACTCCGTCCCGGCTGTAAGTGCCATAGTAAGCGTAATCGTAATACGGATTGTAGTAGTAATAGCCGTAACCGAGCCTGTGGCGCCGGGGAAGGCAATTCAAGACGATGCCGGAGAGCGCGGCCCCTGCGCTGCGCAGCAGTTTAATGCTGCGGACGACGGCGCGGCGCGCGGTCTTGGCGGCCCGCACCACCAGGCAAACCGTGTTCACGGCGCCCACCATCAAGAGGGTGTCGCTTACCGCATGGATGGGAGCGGAATCCACCACCACCCGGTCGAATTCTTGCAGGGCTTCCTTCACCAGGTCGGAGAAGACGCCTTGCGCCAGCAACTCCGCGGGGTTAGGCGCCAGCGTTCCCGCGGAGATATAGAAAAGCTTGTCCAACGCGGTCGGACAAACCAGCTCCTGGAACTGCTTTTGTCCCGTGAGGTAATCGGTGACGCCGGCGGCGTGGCCGGCTTCGTCGTTGGCGCTGCCCAGGTACTCACGGACGGAGGGTTTCCGCAGGTCGCCGTCGATAACGAGCGTGCGCAAGCCCTGCTGGGCCAGGCTGGCGGCGAAATTGAGCGAGGTAAAGGTCTTGCCTTCGCTGGGCAGCGCGCTGGTGATAATGAAGGAGCGGCGGTCCTGCGCCTTGCCGAGCATGGTCACGGAGGTGCGCAGCGTCCGGAAGGCCTCGGCTCCCGCCGAGTGCGGGCTGTCCGCGATGATCAAGGGAGACTTGTGCTTGCGCAACTCGCGCAGGGTCGGGACCGCGCCCAGGACCGGGAGGTGTAGCAGGCCTTCCACCTGGTCCACGGTCTTGAAGGAATCGTCGAGGGCGTTGAGACCCAAGACGAGCAAGATGCCGCCGAAGAGGCCGCTCAGCAGCCCGAGCAGCAAGACCCGGGTTCTTCTCGGTGAAAACGGCGATTCGGGCCGGTAGCCAAGCTGAATCAGTTTCACGTTGGTGGGCCGCTCGGCTTCCTTGGTGACGGAGGTTTGTTTCATCTGGTTGAGCACGGCCTCGTAGAGGGCGCGGTCGGACTCGACTTCGCGGGCGAGCACATGGTAGTGAATGAGGAGCTGGTTGAGTTCGATCGCCGCGGTCTCTTGCTTGCGCAAGGCGTCGCTGAGGGCCTCTTCGGAGGCCTTCGCGCTCTCATCGGCGGCCTTGCGCGTTTGGCGGACCTCCAGCACGGCGTTAGTCAGGACGATGCGCCATTGCTCGATCTCGCTGACGGCCTGGATGTATTTGGGGTGTTTCTCCTTATAGCGTTGGCGAAGATTCGCCAGGTCGCTGCCGAGCTTGTTGATGGCCGTCTGGATTTCGACGACCTTCGGATCGTTGGCGACCACGGGCAGGACCATCAGCGCCTGGATATTGGTGCCCAAGGCCTCCAATTGAGCGAGCTCGCTTTGGATCCTGATGCGGGCCGACTTGGCTTCCGTAACCCGGGTGCTAAGTTCCTTGAGTTTGGCGCCGACGATGTCCTGGCGCTGGTCGAGGGAGACGGAGCCGGTTGCCTCGCGGTAGGCCTGCAAGGCATTCTCGGAGTCCTGGAGCTTCTTCTTGAGCCGGCCGGCTTCCTGGAGCAAAGCGACATTGGCCGTCTCTGCCGAGGAGACGGACTGCTCGGTGTTGAGCTGCATGAATTCGCGGACAATGGAGTTGGCGATCCGGTCCGTAAACTCGGGCACGCGGTGGACCACCGTGACGTCGATGAGCCGCGTGCGAAGCCGCAAGCGCACGTCCACTCTCGAAGCGAGGAAGCGGACCAACTGCTCGCGCGACGGCTTTGCTTGGCGTCCGCCGAGAAAGCGCGGGTCGGCCGCCAGGCCGTTGGTATCAATGACTCGTTCGAGCAAGGAGCGGGCCTTGAGCGTCTGGACGATAGTCTCCATGACGTCCTGGCCGCGGAGATCTTCCTGCGGCACGGCTTTATCGAGCATGATGATCTTCTGTTCTTCCTGTTCAACCTGGAGGGTGGCGGTGGAGGAATAGAGGGGTATCGCCCGATTGAGGTAACCCGCCGCCAGCAGCAGGGAGGCCACGGTCAGCAGCAGGATAATCCAGAGCCTTTCGGTGAGCACCTGGAGGAGCGCGCGCAGGTCGGTTGGTTGTGACAGCGGCGCAACCGGGCTTGCGAATTCGCCGTTGGGTGGAATGGGAGCGGGCATACGGTCGGTAGCGGGGGGTTGGTGGTCGGTGCCGGGTGGCAGGAATTAGTCCGGCTGGCGTTCGTTTCTCGTCATATCCATTTCTCTCCGACCGAGATGGTGTCGTCCGGGAGGACGATGAACGGTTTGGAGTTTTTGTCCTCGGCCATGGATTCGGCGTTAAGCTTGAAGATCTTCTTTTCGTCGCCGACCAAGCGCTGAACGATGATTTTACGCGGGTTGCCGATTCGGGTGTAGCCTCCGGCGGTGGCAATGGCTTGGAGGAGGTTGAGCGGTTCGTCGGAGGTGATCTCGTAAGTGCCGGGACGAGCCACTTGGCCGAGGACGGTAAACCGCCGCTTGCCGTACTCGACAATGGTCAGGCTTACCTGGGGATTGACCAGGTAGTCCTGGCCGAGTTTTTGGGTGATCAAACGGATGGCGTGCTCGACGGTGTTGCTGCCGATTCGCACGGCGCCGAGCAGCGGGAGGGTGATGCTGCCGTCCTGGGCAACCCGCGCCTGGCTCGTGAGGTCGTCCTCCTGGTACACTTTCACCAGGACGACGTCGTTGGGCCGCAAGATGTAGAGCCGTGAGGGCTCTTGCGCGGCGACGCCCGCGGTGGCCACCGGTTGGGCAGTCGGTTTTACAGACGGGGCAGCTTTCTCGGGGGGTGGTTCGCCTGCCCAGAGCGCGCCCCCGCCGGCGAGGGCCATTAGACCGATCAAGGTGAGGGAATGAGGGAGCAGGTTCATGAATTCAAAAGCGCCAGGAGGCCTGGACGCCGGTCCGGTTGTCATGGAAACCGATGGCCAGGTTGGAGAAGTCCTCGCGGTACTGGTAGAAAACGCTGCCCAGCCAACGCCTCGATAACCCGTAATCCAGACCGAGTCTGGTGTTGAAGTAATCATCCGACCGGTTAGCCGAAGCCGGGGTGGTAGTGGCATGGTATTGGGCTCGATCGTAACCTGAGGTGAGGGCGACGGCCCACCTGGCCGCCAACCGCTGCCGGAGGGCGAGGCTGAAGCCGGTCAGGATGAAGTCGGCGCTGGCATAGGCGGAGGGCTGCGGCACGCGGTGGCCTTCCAGAGTAACCGTAGTGGAATCCCTGGGATAGAAGGTTCCTGCCAGGTTGAATACGGGCTCCAACGTGGCCGGGGCGTTGCCGCCGTACTGGCGCCATTCAGGACCGGCGGAAACGGCGAGCTCGAGCTTGGAGGCCAGCCAATAAATGGCCCGCGCCAGGACCTGCTCGGAGGTTTGGCTCGGGTTGCGGTCGATCTCCCAATACTCGAGGTCGAGGCCGAGGCCGGCAGTCACCTGGGAGAAGACCTTCCGGTTGAGCCAGTCCTGGTTGACCCATTGGCGCGAGCCAAACAGGTTGTTGCTTTGGTAACTGGTATTGAGGTACTGGTCGTTGACCTCGAGGGAGGTGCGGTCGCTTAAATCGTACTTTGCGGTCACGCGGGTTTTGAGGGTTTGGACCTCCGTGAGAGTTCCCACGTCACTCATCGCGCTGAGCACCTTGACGTAGTCCTGGTCCAGCCCGAGGGTCAGGCGCGCGAAGGAATAGACCGCGGTGAGCAGGGCGGATTCATCAACCCCGCTGTACTGGCCGTGCGAGGTGAAGAGCCTGAAATTCGGCGCGTAATCCAGCAGGAACAGCTTCGCCGGCTGCGCGTCGGCGTCGAGATAGGGTTGGCGGCCCAGCATACGCAGGGCCTCGAAGCGCGTTCCCTGGGGAATATCCACGCCGGGACTGCCGGCCATGAGGGTGCCGCCCGGGGAGAAACTCCAGATGAGATCGGCCTGGCGATTCGCGGGCTGGATGGTGATGTTGTCGTCATAGACCATCGCCGCCGTTGCGCGGGGGAAGAGCTTGAAATCGTGCCACTCGAGCAGGCCTGGCCTTGCCGGTTCATAGCTGGCTTGGTTGGCAGGGCTATCTGCCGGAACCGGTTGGACGGACGGCACGGGCAACACTACCGATTCAGCCCCCAGACCGGGCCAAGCGCCCGCAAACCAGAGGCTAAGAACGAGGGGATTCCAAAAACCTGGTTCAGTACGCATTCTGGTGGCGGAAGAAGGTCTGGATCATGATTTGGAAATCGAGCCAGAAGCTCCAATTCTCGAGGTAGAAGAGGTCGTATCGAACCCTTTCCACGAGGCTGGTATCGCCGCGGAAACCGTTGACTTGGGCCCAGCCGGTCATGCCGGGTTTGCTGGCGTGCCGCGCGTTATAGTGCGGCACTTCTTGCTTGAATCGATGGATGAGCTCGGGGCGCTCCGGCCTTGGTCCGACCAGGGTCATGTCGCCCTTGAGGACATTCCAGAACTGGGGCGTTTCATCCAGGTCCCACTTGCGCATGAAGGCTCCAATCTTCAGGCGGCGTGGGTCGTCTTTCGTGGCCCAACGGGCGCCATCCACTTCCGCATCGGGGCGCATGCTGCGCATTTTGATCATGTTGAATAGCTTTCCCTTGTAACCGCAGCGGACTTGCCGATAAAAGACCGGCCCGGGAGACTCGAGGCGGATGAGGAGGGCGCAGATCCAGACGATGGGGGCGGACAGCAGCAGGCCGAGTATGGCGCCCACGATATCGACGGAGCGTTTGAGGACCCGGTTGGAGAGGCGGTCCAACGGCAGGGCGGCGACTCCCAACATGGGGATGCCATTGACCAATTCCAATTGCAGGCCGGAGGCCATGATTTGAAAGTGGGAAGGTATCCCTTTGAAGGCCACAAAGTGCTTCTCGCACAGGTTAACCACGCCGATGATCTTCGCCTGGTCGAGATTATTGTCGGCCAGCAGGACGGTATCGGGCCGGTGCTCCTGCAAGAGGGCCTCGAGGTGGTCGAGGCTGCCCAGGGCGGGCACACCCGCCAATGGCACGCGACCATTGCCGGACACCAAGGGCACATAGCCCAGGATCTCATAAATCTGGCTGCTTTCCTTCCCATCGGCCGCGACGAGTCTCTCGAAGTCTTCGGTCCAGCCGACGACCAGCGTGCGCTGGCGGAGCCGCCGGGCGAAGGTCTCCGGTGGTTTGGCGGTGCTCACGGGCTACAGATTACACAGTCCCCAGTCCCCATCCAATCTCGGTTTCGATTCCCCCACGCTGCGTCGAGTTCGCACTTTCTTAACCGTATACCGGGGATTCCCCTGGATGATTTTAGGGAGCGCCTTCCAGGTAGCTGGTTCCCTAAATGCTTCCGCTGTTGAGAAGCGGCATGGTGCCGTAACTCGGCATGAAGATTATGTCATCAGAAGGACGGAAGAGGCACCCTTTGGGGTCGAAAAGCCTCGGCGGGACCGCGCGCGTCAAGCATTTTCACGGGTCTCTGCCGGCAATTCTTCGCTCGCCTTGGTTGCTTCTGTGGATTTGCGGTGCCCGCGGCGCCCGAGCGACAAAAAACTGTACAGTCGTCCCAAAACTGGACACTGCCGCGCGAGCGGGTGGGCCTTCGCACCCCATTGGCATCTTGCTGTGGACAAGAACCTACGCCTGGAACTCACTGCTCATCGATGGCTTAACGGATTTCCCCAGCCCCACTTAAGCCCTAACTTACAATTTTCGCTACATGATCCCAAATCGAGAATGTGTTGCCGGTCTCGGCGCTTTGTGCTCGGCCGTTACTGGGATGGCGCGAGCAACCTGCGGGGTAACGTCCTAACCGCTGGAAACGCGTGACCTTAAGTCCATTCATTAGCGGGTTGCTGGGATTGGCGACAGTGTTGGCTGTCGTCCCGTTGGTCCTTGCGTTCTGTCGCCGTGCGAAGCTCAACCGCGCGCCGGAAGCGCACCACGGCAAAGCCGTGCCGGTGCCCCGCCTCGGCGGATTGGCGCTCGTCGCCGCGTTCATCGCCGTCGATCTGTTTGCCCGCATGGTCAGTCCGGCCCAGCACTCGACGATGGCCCTCCACCCCGTCATCCTCCTGAGCTGCCTCGCCATGTTCGGCCTCGGGTTCATGGACGACCTCAAACCGCTCGGCGCCCGC
>Ga0209415_10005970_pt1 | contig 21774 bp, 16 predicted proteins | sample PeaSoiSIISIP2007_FD_187696 | JGI IMG/M metagenome (GOLD analysis project Ga0209415, IMG submission 187696) | Peat soil microbial communities from Weissenstadt, Germany - SII-SIP-2007 (SPAdes) (version 2) | ecosystem: Environmental > Terrestrial > Soil > Wetlands > Peat | place: Germany... | reverse complement strand
ACAAGGGTAATTGTACGGCTGGGTACTCAGAATCGTATGGTTACTAAGGGTTACCGAAAGGGAGTGTACGACCGGGTAACCGCCGGGCATTTGTGTTAGATGGATAAAACTCCGCTCGAGCTGTAGGGACGTAGCTCGCTACGTCTCAGACTTCATACAATCTCATGATTCGTGTCGGGATATGCTTCAGCCATATCGCAAGCACGCTCGAATCAACTCGGCTTCAGCCGCTTCTCTGTCTTTGGAGGGTCAATAAACATCGCGTGATAAATAAGGTGCGTAGCCGAATCGATCCACTGATTCAACTCCAACGCGGGCATGCTCACGGCCCGCGCGAGCAGGCTCCAGAAGAAGCTATCCATCACCCGCGCCAGCCCAGGAACGTCCACTCCGGGCCGCGCACCAGGCAATCGTTGCAGAAGCTGAAACACAGTCGTGACTCGGCCAGTCGTCCAATCGTGAATCTCCAGTTGCTTTTGCGCCAGGCCTGGATCGGAAAGCGCGGCCTCCTGCCATGCACGATAAGCTCCCAGGTACTGGAGATCGTGAGAGAAAGCGCGCGACAACAAATCATGGACAACCGCCCGAACATCGGACGCATTCCCCGGCCGAAATTCAAGCTGGCTCAACTTCTCCAACAACTCATCCATGAGCGCCAGCAACAACTGCCGCTTCGAGCGGAAGTGCTGGTAGAAACTTCCCACCGCGAGCTTCGCTCGCCGCGCGATCTCGTCGACCGAAGTGCTCTCGTAACCTTTCTCGCCAAACAGCGAAAGCCCGGCGGCTTTCAATCGCGCGCGTTTCTCCAGACTCCGCTTCTGCTGCGGCTCCGGTGGAAGGTCTTCACCGGCTAGCAGCTTCGGACGCACATTCACGAGCGTTTTCCTGGACGGATAATACCTCCGACCAGGGCGCCGGCACAGCACCAAAGCATCCAACCTCCAAATAGCCCGGACGCTTCAGGAGAGATGTTCGGAAACACAATTGGAAAAAATGCACTGGAAAATGGATCGAGCAACAGCGTCGGTAGCGCGATCGAGACCGCGCCCGCCGGCCACTGCTCCGGCGGCAACCGAAACCGGTTGCACAGACGCCGAACTAACCAAGCCATCAGGGGAAAACTGACCGCAAAGAGGATGAGCGTTCCCTTCCAATTACCAGGATGCAGCAGATGCTGTCCCGCGAGCCGCAAACCGACGGTGGCGCCGAGCCAGATTCCAAGACCACAGAGGAGTAGGCGGGTCTTCATAATATGAACCTGAACATTTGTTCATTTTATCCGATAATCAAACCAGACGCAACTCCCCATGGTGCGACCATGGCCGACTATCGTTTCCTTAAGAAGTCTCCGACGAGGGCTGCGCAGGCGGCAACAAACTCTTGCTCTGCTTCAGTGAATGTGCCGGCAAAATAGCTCTCGACATCGAGCTCCCCGGCGAGTTTCTTGTTCACGAAGATGGGCACAACAATTTCGCACTTCACCATGGGTGAGCCTGCAAGATACCGTGGGTCTGCGGAAACATCATGCACGACTACGATCTGCCCGCTGCTGGCTGCGGCGCCACAGAGTCCCTTGCTGAGCGGAATACGAGCGTTGGGCGTAAAGCTGCCGACGAAAGGTCCGACCAGCAGGAAGCCGGCGTCCGCCGGATCGACCAGATAAAATCCCACCCAGTTGTAGCGCGTCATTTTTTCGTGAAGACTCTGGGCAATGTGCTCCATGACGGACTTGGCCGCAGGAGCGGTTCGAGCGAAATCTTGAAATTCGCGGAGAAGTTCTTCATGCACCGGCATTGTGTCTCGGCCCTCGCGCTAAAGTTTCGGCTAGGCTTGGGTGACTGTGTTGTTCAAGCCACCGTAATACAATTCGGGTATCGGCCCTTACGTCGTGTCTCAAGAAATACTTACTGGCCACGAAGTGTACGGCAAAACTGGCGATTGAAGGCAAGTTTCTTATGACCTGGATTCGTACCGTCCCTCTCACCGATGCTAATGCGCAGCTGCGCAAGGCCATGGAAGACCAGAAACTGCTCTATCCCAAGGAATACGCGATGCCGGTGCATCCGGTCGAGGGCGGCGGTTCTCAGATTGTCGCTTCCCACAGCCTCATCCCCGATGCCCTCTACCACGCCTTCGCGACCTTTGGCGTTCTCATGTCACCAGATTTGCCGCTCGGCCGCCGCCAACACGAAATGATCACGACCATGGTATCCGTCACCAACCGGTGCGTTTATTGAATCGACTCTCACGCAGAGTTTCTGCGTCGCGTAACGTTGGATGAACCTCTCGTCGAAGCACTAAAGCAGGACTACACCACTGCTCCTATAACCGCGCAAGAGCGCGCGATGCTGGACTACGTAGTGAAACTTACCAGGGACGCGACCAAAATCCGGAAAGATGACCACGAGTGCCTGCGCACAGTTGGATTCGACGATAAAGCAATCCTGCAGATCACGCTGATCGCGTCCTGGTTCAACTACATCAATCGCGTGGCCGACGCCCTCGGCGTGGGACGCGAATAGTTACCCGCTGGAAACATCGTCCTCTGCTCTAACTAAGAAGCTCAAGCCCGCAAAGCGCTAATATCGGATATGTGGAACCTTGCTCAATTGTCGGCTACCTCGAACATTTTCTGCGAGGGAGCAAGGAGACTGCGTACGTGCAGCGCCAGGGATATCGCACTGTGCGCTGGTCGTATCGGCAAGTCGCCGACACTGCATTTCAGTTTGCGCGCGAATTGGATGCTCGCGGGATCACCAAGGGCGATCGTGTTCTGATCTGGGGGCCGAACTCGGCCGAGTGGGTCGCAGTATTTCTCGGATGCGTTTTGCGCGGCGTCGTGGTCGTCCCCATGGACGACGTAGCCACGCCGGATTTTGCGTGGCGCGTGCATCAGCAGGTCGGAGCCAAGTTGGTAGTGTGCTCGCGAGAACACGTGCGGCAGTCGATTCCAACGCTTGCCCTAGAGGATTTGGCGAACACATTGGCAGAGCACTCGCCGTCGGCCTACCAATCCGTCGAACTCGAACCTGCGGACACTCTTGAGATCGTCTTCACCTCCGGCACCACCGCCGAGCCCAAGGGAGTCGTGATTTCCCATGGCAATGTTCTTGCCAATATCGCGCCCCTGGAATTGGAGATTCGGAAATATCTCAAGTACGAACGCTGGGTGCATCCCGTTCGCTTCTTGAATCTGTTGCCGCTCAGCCATGTCTTCGGGCAATTTCTCGGGATTTTTCTGCCGCAACTGATGGGCGGAACGGTGATCTTCCAGGACACATTCAAGCCCGCCGATGTGATCGGAACCATTCATCGCGAGCGCGTTTCGGTGCTGGTCGCGGTGCCGCGCATGCTGCAATCGCTCAAAGAGAAAATCGAGCGCGATCTCGACGACGAGGGCCATCGCGAACCATTCCGGCAGACCTTTCGAACCGCCGAAGGCAAACACTTTCTGCACCGCTGGTGGGTTTTCCGCCGCATCCATCGTCAGTTCGGATGGAAGTTCTGGGCGTTCATCTCAGGCGGCGCCGCGCTTGATCGCAACACCGAAGAATTCTGGGGACGCCTCGGGTACGCCGCCATTCAAGGCTACGGCCTCACTGAAACTACGTCGCTTATTAGCGTGAACCATCCTTTTCGGCTGGGCAAAGGTTCGATTGGAAAAGTTCTCGCTGGACGTGAGATCAAACTGGCTCCCGATAAAGAAATTCTGGTACGCGGAGGTGGAGTCGCCGCCGGCTACTGGAACGGAAAAGATCTGCTCCCACTCGCCGGCGCAGACGGCTGGTGCGGTACCGGCGATGTGGGCGAACTCGATGCCGAAGGGAATCTCTACTTCAAAGGAAGAAAGAAAGACGTCATCGTCACGCCTGCGGGAATGAACGTCTATCCCGATGATCTGGAAGGTGCTCTCCGGCTCCAGCCGGAGGTGAAAGATGTCGTGGTGGTCCCGCTTCCGCGCAACGGAAATGCAGAACCCTGCGCGGCGATCATTCTGCGGGACCCTGACCTCGATCCCGAAGCCATTGTGAAACGAGCGAACGAATCTCTGGCCGAGCATCAGCGCCTGCACAACTGGGTCGTATGGCCGGAGGAAGATTTCCCGCGCACCTCTACGCAGAAGCCGCTGCGGAATGTTATTCAGCAGTCGGTGCAGGCACAGTTGGCAAAGCAATCTCCCAGCCAGATCTCTTCGAGTCCCCTTGCAGAATTGATTGCGCGAGTAACAGGGCGTTTGCCCGCTCGGCTCTCGCCCAATGCGAATCTCGAATCTGAGCTAAACCTTAGTTCGCTCGACCGGGTGGAACTATTGAGCGCGCTCGAAGACCGCTATCAGATCGATCTCAGCGAGACGCGCTTCGCGGCCGTGAACACGGTTGGTGACCTCGAGCGCATGCTGCAAGGCTCGCGTCCGCCGCGAACGCCCTACCACTATCCGCGGTGGGCACAGCGCTGGCCGGTCGCTTGGGTGCGCGTAGCCGTTCATTACTTGCTTTTGCGCCCCGCGGTATTCTTCTTGGGATCGCCGCACGTCGAGGGCAGACAAAATCTGCACAAAACGGCCGGGCCAGTTCTGGTGATCTGCAATCACATCAGCGACGTCGACCCGGGATTCGTGTTGACCGCTCTTCCCACTCGTCTGTGGCACAAGCTGGCAATCGCCACGGGCGGCGAAGCGCTCGAACTCCTGCGCACTCCGCCAGCAACTCGAAGCGTCGTGGCACGAACCTACGACCTTGTGAAGTGGACTCTGGGCGTGTCGTTGCTCAATCTTTTTCCCTTGCCGCGTGAGGCAGGATTCCGCGAGAGCTTTGCCTATGCCGGCGAATCTGTGGATCGCGGCTACAACGTGCTGGTTTTTCCTGAAGGCCGTCACACTACCGATGGCAATCTGCTTCCCTTCCGCTCCGGTGTTGGCCTTCTGGCGAACAACCTGCAAATTCCTATCGTGCCCCTGCGCATTGACGGACTGTTCGAACTGAAGCAGGCAGGAAAGAAATTTGCCCGGCCGGGTCACGTGAAGGTAAAGATCGGCGTCCCAGTTCAATTCAAACCCGGAAGCGATCCCGAATGGATTGCTCGGAAATTACAGAGGATTGTGGAGCAGTTGTGAAATCGGCGGCGCGAAATAGCCGGTGCGACGAAAGCTTGGTTATAATCTGTGGCTATGAAATACAAAACATTGTTCATTGCAGCGGTATCGTCCGCGATCATTTTCTTTTCGCTCTGCAGCTCCGCCAAGACTGTGGTTGAGATGAAAGATGCCCAAGGCAAGAGCGTGGGGACCATCACTCTGAAGGAAAGCAGGATGGGCGCAAAGGGCGTGGGCATGGGCCTTGACCTTAACCTGCATGACCTGCCGCCGGGAACACACGGCATCCACTTTCATCAGAACGCAAAGTGCGATGGCCCGGATTTCAAGTCCGCGGGACCGCATTTCAATCCCGATGGAAAGAAGCACGGCCTCGAGAATCCTAACGGGCACCATGCCGGCGATATGATGAACTTCACCGTCGACGCAAAAGGCAAAGCCAAGCTCAAGCTGACTGACAGCGACGTCGGCCTGGGAGACGGAACCAATAGCCACTCGCTCTTCAGTAACGGCGGGACTGCCTTGGTCATTCATGCCAAAGAGGACGACATGAAGACCGATCCGTCGGGAAACTCCGGCGATCGCATTGCCTGCGGCGTGATCACGAAATAGGTTGCAATTAGTGGGCGGGCGCGGGCTGAGTGGTCTTGGCCGGCGCAATGTCAACCTGGACTGCGGGTGTGCTGTTTTGTTTTCGAGTGTCGACTGATACCACCCCGAGGCTGCCGTTGGAATCCAGCGATCGAAGCGTCTGGGTCTCACGAGTGACACCGCCGAGCCCAGGTCGGACAATGTCGATGGCCTGCTCGGTAACCCGCGGGCTATCGCTCGGCTGCGCAGGGTTTCGCTGTTCCACCTGCTTTTCGGTAGATTGCGCGCCGTTTCCGTCCTTGCGCTGAATCGTCGTAACCCGCTGGTTCAGGCGCAAAGTCCCGTCAATCGGAGTTCCCGGAAGATCGGTGGAGTAGGTTTCCACGGTGTTGCGTTTGTCGCCGGCGGCATTCTGCGATTCCTTGCTTACCGTCCGCTCAACCAGTGACAAGTTCCCGTCGGTGCCAGTTCGCAGCACCCGCTCATCTTTGGTGCGATCTTTGCCATCGTCCTTGATCGTGCCCTCCCGGACTTCGCTGAGTTGCCAGTTGCCGTTAGAGTCGGGCAAAAGAGTGGACTTGCGAAATTCAACATTGTGCTCACCAGTTTTCGTTTCGCGGTCAGTGGTCTGCATCGACGCGGTCAAACCGCCATTCGGCGAGGGCGTGAGCAGCGTGCTCTTCGTCTCCTGCACGTTAGGATTGATCTGCCGGGTATCTTGCTCCTCGCGTTGCGCGATCTGCAAAGCGCCGTTGCCGTCGGGATTGGAGGTCGTGCGCACGACCTTCACTTCGCCTCCCGGCAAGCTGCGTTTTTCTTCTTCGGTAACCTGAACCAGCGTTTGCCGGCCATCGGGATCACGAGCGAATTTCCGCTCAACTGTGCGGACCGTGTTGGCGTTCACTTTTACGGTTTCCTTTTGCACATCCAGATAAGGCTCGTAACGGCCGTCCACTCCCATGTGTTCGACGCTTTGCTTATCAACAACGCGCCCAGCAGACTCGGTATGAGTTTCAGATGTCCTGATCGGATTCAAATTGCCGGGCAGTTGCTGCTGGGTCGTGGACGTCCAGGATTTGTTGGCGTCATCGGCAGATCCGTCGGCGCCCTGGGTTTGCGCGTGCGCACCCAGTTGGGTCAGTAAAACGACAAAGAGAACGGCCCGCAGAAAATGATCGGATTTCATGATTCTTCTCAATAAGCCACCCCGCAGTTTCGCAATTCCGAGCTAGCTTACCTCCGGTACGTTAAGGATAAACCTTTCGGAACCGGTCCAAGCGGCGATGTAAACTAATAAAGATCGGGCCGGAGGGATGCGTGAGCGGTTGAAACGGGCGGTCTTGAAAACCGTTGTACCCGAAAGGGTACCGGGGGTTCGAATCCCTCTCCCTCCGCCATTGTTGCCCGGGTCAGCGATTTGGGTCTGGGCCATTCTTTATTTTGCGTCTTTTCTCGGTTCTCATTCTCCGCTCTCTAACGCGCGCGGTCGGCGACCCTGACCATGATCAAACCCGGCTCCTTGCGGAACCATTTTTCCTCGACTGAAACATCGAGGGATACCTGCAGTTTGCCGCTGAATCCGGATTGGACCTTTTCCACCCTTAGAGGCGAGATCACAACCTGTCCGAGGGTCTTGCCCACTCTGTAGTTCACGCAAAAGCCGTCGCGCGCATCGCCGCTCTGATCGAGAATCTGGGCGCCGTAGCGGGAGAGTTGGGCCGACAGGTCATCGCTCACAGAGGACATCAGGGACACCCAGTCCTTGGGGTCGATCGCAATCTGGCCAGAGAAGCTGTGCTGATGGCTGGCGAATTCCCTTCCCGCTCCGGCGGTCACGGTGCTACCCCATTGTCCATAGCTCTCTTTCACGTGGAACTGATCGACGGCCGGCTCGGGGGTGTAGTTTTTCAGGAACGCGCTCTCCGTTTCGGACGTGGGATAGACCGTAAGCAAACGCTGCAGAATCGCAGGTACGAAGACAGCAAGGCCGACCAGCGCGAGAACCGAAAGCGCGATCAGTTTCCGTTTAGAGATCATGGCCAACCCCTCAGAATACGCCCGCGTACATCACCGGATCAGGCCTGAGGGCGTCCTTCGTCTCAAGTCTTCCTGTCCAGTTTTCCACAGGACACCCATAACAAATTCTAACGGGAATGTTACATTGCTGTGCTATAAAAGCCACTTTCCCGTTACAGGAGGCTTTCCCCCAATGAACCCTCGTCGCCTGTCGCTAGCCCTTTGTCCTTCAAAGCTTCTAGCTCCGCTCCTGGCCGCACTCTTGAGTTTCACCTTTCTGCCTCACCTGGCATTTGGGCAACAGACGCTGGGATCGCTGAACGGCACGGTGACGGACGTTAGCGGCGCCGTGGTACAGAAAGCTGCGGTCAAGATTCGCAATTTGGCCACCAATCTCGAAGTGGCTGCGGAATCGAAAAACGACGGTTCGTTCAGCTTCTCCGATCTTCCTATTGGGACCTACGAAGTCACTTTTACCCGGGATGGTTTTAAGACCGCCATCTACAACAAGATTCTCGTACAGGGCGATCGAACGGCGACGGTCAACGCCAAGCTTCAGCCGGGCGCCGTCGCAACTACGGTTACCGTCGCGGCTACACCGCTGCTCAACGTGACCGACAGCACGACCGGCTACACGCTTGACGACAAGCAAATCGCGGAAATACCGCTGGGGACGGGCAGTTTTACTCAGGCTGCCATTCTGAGTCCCGGTGTCAGCGCCGACTTTCTGAACACCGCCGGCACAAATGCAGGCTTGGGCAATCAGGCCATCTGGGCCAACGGACAGCGCGACACCAGCAATAGTTTCTCGGTCAATGGGATCTTGGCGAACAACATTTTCAATGGCAAATCCACCAGCCAGGTTACGTCAAGTCGCGTGGCTGTAAACATCGGGCAAAACGGAAATGGCAACAATCCCAGTGGCGAGATCGTGACCAGCACCTCGGTTTACGGCGCTATCGGCCAGGCCCTGCCCAGCCCGCCGCCGGAAACCATCCAGGAAATGCACGTTAATTCTTCCATGTACGATGCGTCGCAAGGAGCCAACAGCGGGGCACAGATCGCGGTCACGACCAAGTCAGGGACGAACGATCTTCACGGCGGTGCCTACGAAACTCATCAGCAAACGGGTTGGAACGCCAATCAGTGGTTCTTTGATCACAACCAGTTGAGTCGGCCGTCGATGCACCGCGATGTTTTCGGTGCTTACGTGGGCGGACCCATCAAGAAGGACAAGCTTTTCTTCTTCGGCTCGTATCAGGGACAGCGGGTGACGGATCAGTTGTTGGCGACTTCCCTGGTAGCTGTTCCACCCGGCTTGACCAACGATCGGAGCGCCGCCACGCTGGCTAATCTGGCAAACACGGATTTCGATCTGAACGGACAAAACGGAAATCCGCCGCCTATTACCGCGAGCCAAATCACACCCCAGGCGCTCGCCATTATGCAGATGAAGGCGCCGGACGGAAGTTTCTGGGTACCGAACGCCGCTACCGGCAGCCAGCTAGCTACTCTGCAGACTCAGAACGCTGATACCGTAGTCCAAGGGCCGGGCTCCAGGTTCGCCGCCGATCAGGTAAACGGCAATCTGGATTACAACTTCAGCGCTAAGGATCGTTTATCGTCGAAATACTATTATCAGCGGGATCCGAATGTTACTCCCTTCGCCGAGAGCGAACTTCTAGGATTCCCGCAGACCATGCAGGCGGGAAGCCAGACAGTTTCCATCGACAACACAACCGCTCTGACGCCCAATTTGTCCTGGGAGCAGCGCTTCGGTTTCATTCGCGAGAAGGCATACTCGAGCACCAGCCAATTCATAGGACCGTCAGCCGTGGGAATGAATCTGCTGGGGATTGGTCTCTTCCCGCAGATGAACATCCGCAACGCGGACAACAATCCCAACGCGATTGATTCTCTGTCCATTGGTCCCACGAATAACTTCGCCAATGCCGGCATCTTTCAAAACAATTTTGAAGGGGCCAGCAACCTCAAGTGGGTCCGGGGAAAGCAATCGATCTCGACTGGATTCAACTTCGACTACACGCAGTTGAATGTAATCAACAAAGAGAACCAGGTGGCGCGAGTCACCTTCGCCGATTTCCCCGGTTTTCTGCAAGGCCAGATTTGTGGACCGAACACGGTCACCTGCAGCGGGCAGGATGTATCGCAACTCCTGAATGGCGCCAGCAACCGCTACTATCGCACCAAGCAGGCCGGTGCTTATGTGCAGGACGATATCCGCGTGGCCTCGAATTTGACTTTGGATATCGGTCTGCGCTGGGATTGGGATGGTCCGCTCTCTGAAAAGAACGGAATGCTCACGAACTTCTACCCGCAGGATTACTCCTACAACGTGGCCACCGACACGATAAATAACATCGGTTTGGTCGTAGCCGGGAACAATCCCACGTTCGGCACCAGAGGTGTGAGCGCCTCGACGCTGACCGGCCGACAGTGGGGTTTTGCTCCCCGGATTGGGTTTGCCTACAGCCCATCTATGAATGTGGTTGTCCGGGGCGGATTCGGGATGTATTACGACCGCGGGGAGTACTTCGCGGAACTTTCTCCGCCGGCAGGTGGCGGGATCAGCGGCCCATTCGGCGTGACCGTCGAACAGCCTTTTGTTACACCGTTCTACCCCGTCAAGGGTGCAACACTTGCTACGCCGTTCGGAACCGCGCCTCCGCCGCCTCCACCGGCGAATCTGTCTTCGGTTCAGGAGCTCATTCCGAATGCAACGCAGCTCATCAACAACACCACGAACTTCTGCCAGGCGACCAACCAAACCGGATGTGGCCCATTCTTCTTTGGCGGCTACGATCCCAGAAACACGCTTCCTTATTCCGAGAACTGGACTCTTGACCTGCAGTGGCAACCGAAAAACTCACTGGTGTTCACTCTGGGCTATGTGGGCAATCACGGCGTACACGACACCATTCCAGTTCCGTTCAACCAGGCTCAGATCGCCACGCCCCAGCATCCGGTTCTCGCGGGTGGGCCGAACGAACAGATCTATTCTTACGGCTACAACGTCAGCAATAGTGAGAACGTCTTCGCTTTGGTCGACGGCTTCCCCACGGGCAACGCAGCTCTGCGCGCGCCTTTCCTGGGGTACGATCCAAATTCGGATTTCAATCGTACCATTGGCATCTCCAACTACGACGCCTTGCAAGTCCACGTGGACAAGCGCTTCAGCCACGGCCTTCAGGTAACCGGTTCCTACACGTATTCGCACACTCTCGATGAACAGAGCGGCCTGGGGCTTTTCTACAATGGCAACGACCCCAACAATCCCGAAACTTCTTACGGCAACTCGGACTACGACCGAACTCACGTCTTCACCGTTAGCTACCACTATGAGCTGCCCACGATCGCGAATGGGAATGCATGGGTGAAGCAGATTGCCAACGGGTGGGGCTTCAACGGCGTAACCGTTCTGCAAAGTGGCCAGCCCTATAGCGTGATCGATTTCAGCGGAGGCGCCGCCAGCATCTACTGGGGCGGAGGCCAGGACGCCATAACTAATCCGATCGTCCCGGTTGGAGGGGTTGGGGCTACGGCGAGCAATCCCATACTTCAGGGCACGACTGGCGTGAACGGGAACAAGCCAGTATTGAACGCCGCCGCATTCGGCATCCCTGCGCCGTTCGCTCCTGGAACTAATGGCGTGCCGCCGTGCGATGCCGGCGGGTGCGACAACTATGAAACCGGGTATACCACCGGCGGTCGCAATATTTTTCGTGCTCCGTTCCAGGAACGCTTCGATTTCGGAATGTTCAAGAATTTTAAGATCAAGGAACGATTCTCCCTGCGCTATGACGTAACCGCGTTCAACATCTTCAACCATCCGAGTTTCGACATTCCCAGCAACGATGTCGAGTTTAATCCGTTCTTCTCCAACCCACCGATTTATGGATTTTCCGGGTTCCCGGCGTGTGTTCCGAGCACGGGTGCTTATACCTGCCCGCCATCCGGGAACCTGGGGATACTGCAGCACACGGTTGGTAGCCCACGCTTCATTCAGATGGCGCTGCATCTGGAGTTCTAAGGCTGACGGAAGGCTAAGGCAAATCCGGTTGTATCGATCTGAGCCCGATTGGAGCGGACCGACTTTGAGAAGCAAGCTGATCAGCACCGCGCTCATCGCTCTGCTCTGGTTCCAGAGCGCAAATGTTTTTGGATGGGGCAACGAAGGCCACGAATACGTAAATCGCGTTGCCGCCGAAAGAATCCCCGCGGAAATGCCTCGCTTCCTTCGGCATGCAGTCGCGGAACTCACCTACCTCGGTCCTGAACCAGACCGCTGGCGAAGTCCATCCGAGTACTCACTCAAGAATGCGCAGGAGCCCGACCACTATATCGATCTGGAGCGGGTTGAGTGGCTCAAGCCGCTTCCCCGAGGCCGGTATGAGTTTTACCGCAAACTTTACGAGAAGCGAGCAGCGACAACTGATCATCTCGACGATTACCTTCCCGAGCACGTGGGCCTTCAGCCGTACATCACGATGGAAGTCTTCGGCCGGTTAAAGGCGGCTTTCAGAGAATATCGGCATCGGCGTGAACAGCATCAGCCAACCGCTTCTGTGGAGCGCGCCCTTGTGTTCTACGCCGGCTGGCTCGGCCACTATGTGGCAGATGGCTCCCAACCGCTGCACACTACGATTCAGTACAACGGGTGGGTGGGACCGAACCCGAAAGGCTACACCACCGAGCATGGAATTCATGCCGCCTTCGAGAGTGCCTATGTGGCACAGAACATAACGGCCAAAGACTTTGCCAGGCTGGTGCAGGCTCCCGAGCGTTTGGCCGACCCGTTTGTCGATTACGTCGAATACCTCAGAGAGTCGAATCGGCAGGTTGAAAATGTTTATCGAATCGAGAAGGCCGGTGGCTTCGCTGGCAAAGGTTCCCCCGAAGCCTTTGACTTCACGACCCACAGGCTGGCAGCTGGCTCTCAGATGCTGTTGAATCTTTGGTACACAGCGTGGCTTGAAAGCGCAACCCCACCAGAGCCTGCGCCGGGCACGCCTGCAGTTCCGCCCGGTAAGTAGACGCACACCGCGCGTTTTGGCCGTTCGTTCATCTGCGGTTGCACTCGAAACTGCGGAATGTGCAAATCTCGAAGGTTGCTTGAAATCTTCAGTCAGTGCCCAACTCGCCAATCCGAACACCCCAAAAATCCGATAACGCTATATGCCGTAATCACTTGCAGGCGTAGTGACAGTCGCACCAAAGCTTGTGATGAGAACGCCCGCCGAGCTGAAAGATGGAGTTATACATGCTTCCACAGTCTTTTGCACAGCCAAAATGTCACTTCACGTGACACAAAACCACGCTATTCCGGCGGCGCCATTCCGTCCGCAAGCATCGATTCGAAGCGGGTCGAATTCTTCAGGAATGCCAGGTTCACCCGGCCGGTTGGCCCATTGCGCTGTTTGGCGATAATGAGTTCCGCTTTGCCCTGCAGATCGGGATCATCCTGCTTGTAAACCTCCTCGCGGAAGATGAAGGCCACGACATCGGCGTCCTGTTCGATCGATCCCGATTCGCGCAGGTCGGATAGCTGCGGACGATGGTCACCACCCCGGCTTTCGGGAGCACGGCTCAACTGAGAGAGCGCAACTACAGGCACGCTCAACTCCTTAGCCAGAGCTTTCAGGCCACGCGAAATTGCGGAAACTTCCTGGGTGCGGTTTTCATAGCGGCGTCCGCCGCCCGACATGAGTTGCAAATAGTCCACGATCAACAAGTCAAGCTTCCCTTGTGATTGTTGTAAGCGACGCGCCTTGGCCCGCATTTCACTCAACGCGATGCCGGGCGTGTCGTCGATGAAAATCGGGGCGTGCGCTAGTTGCTCCATGGCATTCACGACTTTGGTCATGTCGTCGCGCCAGAGCGAACCGGTACGCATTTTGTGCGAGTCCACCCGAGCTCGCGAACACAAGAGGCGCAATAGCAAAGCCTCGCGCGACATTTCCAGCGAGAACATGCCGACAACCTTCTGGTCCTCGATCGACGCGTTCTCGGCGATGTTCATGGCGAAGGCAGTCTTCCCCATTGAGGGTCGGGCGGCGATGATGATCAGGTCCGAACGCTGGAAGCCGCTAGTCATCTCGTCCAGATCGGTATAGTGCGTAGCCAGACCGGTGATGCGCTGGCCGCGCTGCAGCAAGGCGTCAACCGAACCGAAAGATTCTTTGACGATCTCCTGCACGCCCATGAACCCGCGGCCAATCCGCTTTTCGGAAAGTTGAAAGAGGGCGGCTTCTGCGTCATTCAGGATTTCTTCGGCGGGATCGCCTTGATCCGAGGCGCGGGCAATAGCGGCGTTGGCGGCGTGAATCAGTCCGCGCAGCAGCGCCTTGTCGCGGACGATCTTAATGTAGTGCTCAATGCTCGGCCGGTCGGGAACGCCGTCGACCAATCCGGAAATGTAGCCGACGTCGCCAATCGCCTCCAGTTCCTTGCGCCGATCCAGTTCTTCGACAAGGGTAATCATGTCGATCGGCCGGGAAGATTCGGCCAGGTCCACCATCCGAGTGAACACTCGACGGTGCGAATCGAGAGAAAAGTCCTCCGGCTTTAAGTGCTCGGCAGCTTCGTTGTAGGCCAGATTGTCCAGCAGGATCGCGCCGAGAATGGAGCGTTCGGCTTCAACGCTCGCCGGCAGAGTGTGCGCGGGACTGTAATCAGCAGTTGCCAAAGTTTCCTGCTTGCTGGGCCGAATTGTTTAGGAGCGCGAGAGCATATTACTCACGAACGCGCTGTGAATGTGAAGTAGGGTCTTCGGAAAACGAAGAACAAATCTAATTTTTTCGGCTGCCCAGTTGCGCGGCCAAAGTTGGATTGCCCAGTACCGTTCCATTTAGTCGGAGTATAGGTGAAATAAAAGCGAAGATCAATCGTTAAGCTGATGCCCGAAACACACGGGTTTCTTCTCCGCCACAAAAATAAATGCGGCCCAGGCCAGCCACCCGGGCCGCATTGCTCGTGGATGTCCAGCTTCGCCGGCTCGCTGCCCAAAGCAGCGAGGCGCGCATTTTGAAACCGCATTCGAAGGCGAATGCCCGTTTCTCCACGCACCCCGCGAATCATAGGCCTGAGACGTGAGTCCGCAGACCCTACCCGCAGTGATCGCTCGAGTCGGCGGCTCAGTCCTTCCACTGAGGAGGACTTTCCGAGGAGGCCGCAACGCCCAAGTTTCCCAAACCGCCATGGGCGGGTTCAGGAAACCCACCGGCAGTTCACCCTCGAGAACCGCCGGAAACGCCGACTCTGCCGCAATCCAACAGCGCTACCAAGACATCTCACTTCTGCACTGGCGGTACTGTGCTCCAAGAGCAAAACCGCTGCAACGGAAAATCGATGCTCGCTTGTGCACAAGCTGTGGAGGACGGAAGTTCTTTGTGGAAACCACAGGAAAACCGGAAAAGAATCCACTGGGACGCATGCCCCGAAGCCGTTGACTCCAGAACGACGAAGTCCGTCTAAAAGCGAGAGCTTTATTTGAGAAGCGTTCTCGAGTAGTTAGCGGCTTCCCGTTTTGCCTGCAAACGGCGCCACCACCTGGCTGTGTGTTTCACCGGGAAAAACAACCACAGCAGGATCAGCAAAACCGCAATCAGCAACTTCATACAAACTCCGAAAACATGGCGGTTAATTCGCCAATGACGAATCGCTAAGGCCGCGTATTCTCTTGCTCACCGTCTCCGTTTGCTCAGTCTACGTGCTCACCCACCTCGAACCCTTCTTCGGCCAAAGGAAGCCTATCGCGTTCGCGCGCCACCCACACATACAACGTGGGCAGCAGAAAGATGCTCATCACCAGGTCCGCAATCAATCCGCCCACGATCACGATGGCAAAGGGTCGCTGCGAGTCGGAACCAATGGCGTGCGAGAGAGCGGCCGGCAACAATCCCAAAGTTGCGACCAGCATCGTCATCATGATGGGCCGCAATCTCAGCACGGCCCCTTCCACTGCGGCGTCTTCTATCGAAAACCGGCGGGCTCGGAGTTGGTTGATGTACTCCAGCATGATAACTCCGGTTTGCACGGACACGCCGAACAGCGCCAGGAAACCCACGCCCGAGGACACGCTGAAATTGGTGCCGGTGATCAGAAGGGCCAAAAGGCCGCCAAAGCGGGCCATCGCCACATTGGCTAGGATCAACAAAGCCCATTTGAAAGACTTGAACATCGTGTAAAGAATCACGAAGATCACGAGGATGGTGATGGGGAGCACGATGAGCAACCGCTCGTCCGCCCGCTTCTGGCTTTCGTATTCTCCCGCCCAATCGATGTGATATCCGGGTGGCAGTTTGACCTGCTCGTTGACCTTCTTGATCGCCTCTTCGACCGCGCCGCCCAGGTCACGGCCCCGGACGCTATACTTGATGGCGACATAGCGCTGATTGCCTTCGCGATAGATTTCGGAGCCGCCGTCGGCCTCGCTAATCTTGCAGAGCTGCGCCAACGACACGCGCTCTCCTGACGGGGATAGCAGTCGAATCTTCTCAATCGCTTCCCTGGTATCCCGATATTGCGGGAGATACCGCATCACCAAATCGTATCGTGCCTCGCCTTTGAGGACCTGGGTGAGCGCGTTCCCTCCCACTGCCGTCTGAATCGCGTCCTGCACGTCCGCGACGTTGATCTGGTAACGAGCGGCTGCCTCGCGGTCGACCGTCACATTCAGATTGGGCTGGCCCAGCACGTGAAAGACTCCCAGGTCTTCGACCCCCTTAACCGTTCCCATGATGCTGGCGATTTGAGCGCTCTTTTCTTCCAGCGTCTTCAAGGTATCGCCGTAGACCTTAATGGCCAACTCGCCTTTCACTCCACTGACCGCCTCTTCCATGTTGTCTTCGATGGGTTGAGAAAAGCCCCAGACAACGCCTGGAATCTTGTTGTTGAGTTCTCGATTCATGGCCGCGATCAATTCGTCTTTGTTCTGGTGAAAGACAGGACGCCATTCCTCCTTCGGCTTGAGATCGACGAAGTACTCGGTATTGAAAAAGCTGGTGGTATCCGTGCCGTCATCCGGCCGCCCGGTTTGACTGGTGCATTGCGGGACTTCGGGGAAGGAACAAAGAATGATCCGCGCCTGATTGGAAACGCGGATACCTTCGTCCGGCCCCGCGCTGGGCGCAAGCGTTCCTCGCACCCAGAGCGCGCCTTCATCCAGGTGGGGCAGGAATTCGGAACCGATGACGCCGCTGAACGCGAGGAAAAGTGTAAAGAAAAAGCCGACCACGCCCACACCCAACACCAGTCCACGTCGGCGAATGGCCCACCGAACCGCGCTGCGGTAGTGCCTGACCGAGAACTCCATCGCCGGATTGCGCCATTCCTTCGCTCCTTTCGCGAAGGCGAAACTGGCCAGCACGGGCGCGATCAAAATCGAGAACAGCAACGCCCCGAGCAGCGCAAACGCCACGGTCCAGGCCATGGGATGAAACAGCCGACCCTCCACGCGCTGCAGCGTGAAGATCGGCAAATAAGCGGTAATGATGATGGCAATGGCATAGAACACTGGACGCTGGACTTCATGCGAGGCTTCGCTGATTTTTTCGTTTGGAGTCTTGACGTCCCCATTCTTGTGCCCCAGGTGGCGCACGATGTTTTCAATCATCACCACCGCACCGTCGACAACCATGCCAAAATCCAACGCACCCAGAGACAAAAGGTTCGCGGGAATATGTCTCAAATCCAGGCAAATCGAGGCAAACAACAGCGCAAACGGAATCGTCCCCGCGACAATCAGGGCTCCTCTGACGTTGCCAAGAAATAAGAACAGAATGATCGATACCAGGATCATTCCTTCGGTGAGATTGTGCAGCACCGTGTGGCTGGTGAAGTGAACCAGATCGCTGCGATCGATGAACGGAACAATCTTCACGCCAGGCGGCAAAATGTGGTCGTTCAGTTCCGCTACTTTCTTATGGATGCCCTGCAGCGCCGTATCTGCCGCCGCGCCTTTCCGCAACAGCACAATGCCTGACACTACGTCATCGTTATCAATGATCTTTCCGTCCTCGCGGTGAATCGCTTTGGCAAATTGGCCCAGTCGAATCTTTGGACCTTGCGAAACGATCGCAATGTCTTTCACCCGGAGCGGCGTGCCATTCTTGGCCGTGATGACCGTCTGTTCGATGTCCTGCGCACGATCGACCAAGCCGACGGAGCGCACGTTGATCTGCTGCAATCCCTCCTGGATGAAGCTTCCGCCGGCATTCGCGTTATTGTTCGTGAGTTGCTGCTCCACCTGGGCGAGATTCAGGCCATAAGCGACCAGCTTGTTCGGGTCCACGCGTACCTGGTATTCGCGCGTGGGACCGCCGAAGCTGGAGACGTCGACAACGTCTGGCACCGCTTTGAAATTTTTCTCGACGACCCAGTCTTCCAGAGACTTCAGTTCCATCGGGTCATACGCTGGATTGGTGCTGCGCAGGGTGAAGAAGAAGATCTGGCCGACCGGGCTCCAATCTGTGCCCATTTGCGGCACGACTCCCGGCGGCAAAGTGACCTGGCTCAACCGTTCGAGAACCCTCTCCCGGTTCCAGTCGTTGTCCGATTCGTCGTCGAAAATCAACTTCAGGTCGGACAGTCCAAAGAGCGAGAACGAACGCAGATGCACAGCATGGGGAATGCCGTTCATCACGATTTCGAGCGGAATCGTTACCTGCTGTTCGATTTGCTCCGCCGAGATCCCAGGCCATTGGGTGATGACCTCAACGTAGTTGTCCGCGACATCGGGATAAGCCTCTATGGGAAGATTGCGGAAGGAAATGACACCCCAACCGAACAAGACGAGTGCGATCGCCAGCACCATCCAGCGATTGTTGAGAGCAAAATCAACGACTCGGCGAATCATCTATTGCTCCACCGTGTTTTGCAATACCAGAGCATTCGAAACCACTTGATCTCCGGGTTTGATACCGGAAACAACCTCCTGCATGTTGCCGGGAAGCATGTTTCCCGTGACGACTTCCAGGCGCTTGAAATGCCCCGCGCCTATCGGCGCGTAAACCCACTCACGGTCATGCAAGTGCAGAATTGCGGCCGCGGGAACCGCCGCCCGCGTCTCCGCTTGCTTCCCATAAAAAGTCGCGGTAACGAACATGCCCACGCGCATCAGTCCGGGGTTGGGGACTTCGAGTCGAACTTTCGCGGTGCGAATGTTGGGATCGAGAACCGGCAGGATGTTGTCGATCCGGCCTTTCAAGACCTTGTCGGGATAAGCGTTCAGGTGAATATCCGCGAAATCGCCGACGCGCGCGGCGTCTAGATCATTTTCATAAACATCGCAGACAATCCAGACATAAGAAAGGTCAGAAATAGTAAAAGGGTTCGGCGAGCCCAACCCCTGGACACCGCTCGCGTTCGTGACCTGCTGGTCGGTAATGATCCCCGAGATAGGCGCAACGATGTCAACGATGCCCGAAGGGTGATCCTTGTCGATGCCGAGAAGGCGCAATTGCTCAGTCGCGGCGTCCAGATCTGCTTTGGCATCCTGCTCGGTGTCCTCCGCCTGTTCGAGAGCGCTCTTGGCAATCGCACCCTTTTCGAAAAGAGTCTGCGCCCGTTCGAGCTGGATACGGGCCAAGCGCTCGTCGTTCACGGCCTTCCGATAAACTTGGTAGGCTCCGGAGACATCGTTGCTCTGGACCTTCAGCAACAATTGGCCTTTCTGCACCACATCGCCAAGCCTGGCCTTTATCTCCACAACCCGTCCTGAAGCCAGCGAAATCACTGGCACGGCCCGCGCTATATCAGGCTGCACTACGCCGGTAACATTCAGGGCAGGCGCAGCTTTGTACTCAACCGCCGGCACCAGCGGAAATTGTTCCGGATGGTCCACCTTGAAGTTGTTGGCATCCAGATCGGCCGCAACGGTTGCCGGAGGCGGTGCTTCGGCCTTCGGGTCTGCCTTAGTTTCGCCGCACCCAGGCAGCAATAAGGTCAAGGACAGACAAACAATGGCCCCCGGAATCAGGCCAAGAAATTTGGTTTTCACGGGATCACCTCCCGGCCCACGGCCTGATTCAACTGGGCCGCGGCCGTCAAGTACGAACCGACCAGGTTCACATAGTTCAACTGCACGCTGCGGTACTCCGACTGCGCATTCAGAAAATCCAGCAGCGAAGCCCCGCCGCTTTGATAAGAAAAGAAGATCGTGTCTCGCACCCGCACCGACTGCTGCAAATACTTAGCCTTATACGGCCGCAGCAGAGTCAGACTGCTGGCCAGCGTGGCGTAACCGGAATCGACGTCGCTGAGCACTCCGGCTTCGGCGGCGTCGCGCAATCTCTCATTGCGCGTGATGTCGAGTTGCGTGCGCAGTTTCTCTCCCTGATTGCGATCAAAGACGCGCAATGGAACGCTCACACTCGCGCCGACAGTGTTTAGGGCAAATGGGTTGTTGGTAGAAGAGTTGTGTGTGTACCAGACGCTGAACGTCGGATCAGTCGAGCCGTTCGAAACCGCCAGTTGGTGATCGGTCTTCGATTTATCGACAGCTTCCACGGCCGCCTTCAGATCCGGACGCGTATCCAGAGCGATCTTTCGAAACTCATCCCGGGACATCAGCTGGTCGTTGAAATCGAATGGCCCGACCACATCGAATTGTTCAATCGGACTTCGATCGTTCAGCAACGTGAGCAGTTGGATCTTCGCGGTGCGCAGATTGACCTCCGCCGTCTGCTCGTCCGCTTCGTACTGCACGCGCTGCAGTTCCAACCGGTCGAGATCGATTTGCGCAATGTCGCCCGCTTGAAATCGAGTCCTGCTGATCTCGAGCACGTGATCGTAATAGGCAAGATCATCCTTGGCTAACTGCAGCACAGCTTTCGCCTGCATGGTCGATACAAACCCGCTGCGCAAGTTGAAGAGCAGAGTTCTTTCTAAGTCAGCATGAGTCGATTCCGCAATCAGAGTTGCCTTCCGCTGGCTCTCCCGCCGCAGATCGCGTTTGTGCCTTCGCTCGTGCAGATAACTAATGCTGGGCGTCTCAAACGTGCCGGCAAACGGTTTCCAGACCCCTTGACTAGGAGCGATTTGCGTCCCGTCGACCGACAAGCCAAACTCCGGGTTCGGCCGCAGGTAAGCGGTAATCTCCTCGGCTCTCGATTCGTCAATATTCAGGCTGTCCGCCAGCAGCGTGGGGTTGCTCTGCTCGAACCGCGCGCGCACCTGCTCCCAGGTCAAAGCCTGCTGTGCGCCAGCCTTCAGGCCGCAGCCGAGCAGCAGAAAAAGCGCGGAATAGCGCCAAAGCGTTTTCGTCATCTGGTACTCCATCAACTCGTTGCCGGATCAACCAGTAGTTGGCAGGAAACGGCAAAGCACACTGCCTACGGCAGCAACCAAGACTCACTTGAAATCAGGAAAATATGGTCGCAGACTAGGCGGCGAATCCAATGCACATGCTGAGGAAGGAAAACGGCGGGGCACGAGAGGAGGGTTTACCAAGGCGTCTTTGTTCAGTCAATCGGACCAATGCGATCAGCACTTGTCCGCAGACTTCGTCGTTGCGGCCACACGACACCGGGAGAATCAGCGCCGGCAACCCGCCAGCATTGCTAAACCGCACCAGCGATTTGTCGCTGACCGTCTGCTTGACTACCCGTTTCGATGGGCCGGATTCTTCTATCTCCTGCCGCATCGCATGCAGGTCGTCCGTGGCTGAAATCACGGGGAACAGCAGCATCAGGACGCAGCCGAAAAGCACGAAGGAGCGAATTCCGCCGAAACACCGGCAATCCTTGGTGCAGACCGATTCGTGCCGCCACATCCAAATGGCAGGCAACGCCAACATCAGCCATAGAAGATTAAGTGCTAATTCCATTCGATCCGGGACCCGCGCAACCACTATTTGCGATGGGAACAGTCTTGCAAAATATCGAATACAAGTCAACGTAACCGCAAGGGCGTGTACGCCCGTGCGAATCGACTAATCGGGTGGCAATAGCAACAATTAAAGCGACCCATCGCAAGGTAGTGTACTCGTCCAGTAGATGGGTGACAGTTTTCATTCCTTTCGTGGGGATGCGATTTGCCGCAGGAACTGCTGCGGG
>Ga0209415_10005968_pt1 | contig 21775 bp, 15 predicted proteins | sample PeaSoiSIISIP2007_FD_187696 | JGI IMG/M metagenome (GOLD analysis project Ga0209415, IMG submission 187696) | Peat soil microbial communities from Weissenstadt, Germany - SII-SIP-2007 (SPAdes) (version 2) | ecosystem: Environmental > Terrestrial > Soil > Wetlands > Peat | place: Germany... | reverse complement strand
ATGCTAAAGGCCACCCCGTGGGCGACTGAAGTTGTGGATCTTGAGGCAGCACATGTTCATGAATGTCTCGTGTTGTCACGATCCTGGACAGTGTCTAAACAGGATGAGATCGATCTGGCAGATTAGGTGTGGACAAAGCGCCCGTTATCCTGCGATGCTCTCCGCGTGCAGCCAGAAACACCGATACACACGTGGCGGCCCCGATCTGTCGGCGGCAGCCCCGGAAGGAAGGGACATTGGCGGTTGCAGCCTGCGCATTGAGCAGATGAACTCTTCTCGCTTGCAAGCGCGTTTGGCCGGCCACCTGGGCCGGACCGGCCAAGGCCTCGTGCTGGCGCATCTGTTCTGGGGGTTTGCCAACCTCTCACCGGCCGGGCAAACCGGCGCGTCCTCAGGAACGGATACGAATCTGCCACTCCTGGTGCGGGCCTCCCAAATCCGTGGGCTTTCGGCTTCGGAGGCGGCCCGGCAATACCCGGTACGGCTGATCGGCGTCCTCACTTACTACAATCCCGCGCGTTACCTGCGATTCGTCCAGGACGATTCATGCGGGATTTACTTTGATCCGGCGCCCTCCGGCGAACCCTTGCTGCGAGCGGGTCAGAAGGTGGAGATTGAGGGAATGAGCGATCCAGGAGAGTTCGCCCCGATTATCCGGGCGGCCCATATACGGACGCTAGGGGAAGGGCCTATGCCCAAGCCGACAATCGTGACCCTGCGAACTCTGTTGACCGGGGAGCAAGACAGCCAATGGGTGGCCGTCCGGGGGGTGGTGCGGAACCAGTATGTGGAATCCGGTGACACGATCCTGGCTCTTGCGGCGGACAATGCCAGTGTCAGGGTCATTGTTCCCAACGCCGCCCGCCAACCGGCCCCAGTGAACCTTGTGGATGCCTCCGTGGAAGTCGGCGGCGTCTGCAGCACGCGCTTCGACGCGCGCCGCCGCTTGCGAGGCGTGGAACTGAACGTCCCCGGGTGGGCGCAGCTCGAGGTCACGATGGCGCCCCCGCCGAACCCGCTCAAACTGCCCCCGCGGCCGATCAATGAACTGCTCCAGTTTCATGGGGGGACCAATGGCTTTCATCGCTCCCACATCCAGGGCCAGGTCACGCTTCGTCAGGGCGACGGCTCCTTCTTCCTCCAGGATGGCACCGGGGGCATTCTGGTCCAGGCGCAGCAACCCGCAAAAGCGGTTCAAGTCGGCGATGCCGTCGGGGCGGTGGGCTTCGCCGCCATCGTCGATGGGCTGCCCGCATTTCAGGAAGGCGTCGTGACAAACGTCTCCAGCCGGGCGGCGGCGGTTACGCCCGTCCGTTTGCCGCCCGACTCCCCGCTCAACGAAGAGTACCATGGCGCCTTGGTCCGCCTGGAGGGACGGGTCATCAGCCACTCCGCCCGGACGACTGAGGAGTCGCTCACTCTGCAGTTTGGCCCGCGCGTCACGGACGCCATTCTGGACAAAGAAAACGCCAAGGCGCAATTGGCCGCCATGGTCCCGGGCTGCCTCGTCGGCGTGACCGGCGTGTATCTCGCCCGGTTGGACGAGGACTTGAAGGTCCGGTCGTTTCAGTTGCGGCTGCGTTCGCCCGGCGACGTCGCGGTCCTGTCCTGGCCGCCCTGGTGGACAACGCGCCGAGCGGTCTGGGTGCTCGGAGGGCTTGGTGCTTTGCTGCTAATCTCGCTGGGGTGGGTTAGATTGTTGCACCGCCAGGTCCGGCAGCAGACGCAGGAACTCCGTGACGAGATTAACGAGCGCAAAGAGAAACAGGAAGCCCTCAGCAAATCCGAAGAACGATGGCGGCTGCTGGCCAGCGCCCTGGAAGAGAGCCGGGGCCTGCTGCGAGCTCTGTTGGATAACATGCCCGATGCCGCCTGGCTGAAGGACACGCAGGGACGCTACCGCGCCTGTAACCAGCGGTTGGCGATCTGCTTTGGCCGAAAGCCGGATGATTTGGTCGGCCGGACCCTGCATGACTTCGTCCCCGAGATAGCAGACCGGTTGGCGCACGAGGACGGGGAAGTCATGGAGATGCGCCGGGCGCTGCGGTCCGAGGCGGAATTGCCCGGTCCTTCGGGCAAGGACCAATGGTTTGAGGTCGTCCGGTCCCCAACTTTCGATGAGCACGGTACAGTGACGGGAACGGTAGGCATCTCGCATGACATCACGGAAAGGAAACGGACCGAGTTGCGCGTGGCTGCATTTTCCGCCTTGGGTCATGAACTCAGCGCCGCCACCACGACCAAGGAGGCGGCCCAAATCGTCATGGACATAGCCGACCAGTTAATCGGCTGGGATGCCTGCCTGTGCGATTCTTATAGCGCCCCAGAGGACACCGTGCTGCGCGTGCTCACTACGGACATCGTAGATGGACGGCGGGCCGAATGCCCGCCAATGCGAGAGCAGACGCCACCCTCGGCGCTGGCGCGGCGCGCGATCCAGCAAGGCGGCCTCTTGCTCTTGCGAGACCAGGCTGACCTGGTCCGGCCCGATGCGGAGCCCCTCCGAGATGGCGCCCGCCCCTCGGCCTCGATTCTCTACGTCCCCATCCGCGACGGCGGGACTGTCATTGGCCTGCTCTCCATTCAGAGCTATACCCCCAATGCGTATGACCGGAAAAGCCTCGAGACCCTCCAGGCCCTGGCAGACCATTGCGCCGGCGCCTGGGGCCGCATCCGCACCCAGGCAGAACACATCGCCCTCGAGGAAGCCCAGCGCCGCCTGGCCACCGCCGTCGAGCAGTCCGCCGAAAGCATCGTGATCACCGATGTCCAGGGTACCATCCTCTATGTCAACCCCGCCTTCGAGAGAACCACCGGCTACTCCCGGGTGGAGGCCCTGGGCAAGAACCCGCGCATCCTCAAGACCGGCAAGCACAACCTGGCTTTCTACCGCGAGATGTGGGCGGCCCTGACCCGCGGCGAAGCCTGGCGCGGCCGCCTCATCAACAAACGAAAAGACGGCGTCAATTTCGAAGAAGACGTGGTCATCACCCCGATCCGCGACGGCGCCGGCAAGATCACCAACTATGTCGCCGTCAAACACGACGTTTCAGTCGAGGTCCAATTGGGCGCTCAACTCCGGCAATCACAGAAGATGGAAGCCGTGGGCCAACTCGCCGGCGGCATTGCCCACGACTTCAACAACCTGCTGGCGGTCATGCGCGGCAATACCGAATTGGCCCTGATGATGTGCCCCCAGCTCAGCGCCGAAACGCGCGAGTGCCTAAGCCAGGTTGTGGCCGCCGCTGAGCGCGCGTCCAACCTGACCCGCCAGTTGCTGGCGTTCGGCCGCAAACAGGTCATGGAGTCGCGGCCTGTGAATCTGAACGTCCTGGTCGGAAACATCGCCAAGATGCTCAAACGGATCATTGGCGAGGACATCCTGCTGCAATGCAACCATTGCCCGCAGCTCCCGTTTGTGCAGGCCGACCCGGGCATGCTCGAACAGGTGCTGGTCAACCTTGTGGTTAACGCCCGCGACGCCATGCCCGGAGGCGGACAACTGACCATCAGCACCGAGGTGGCCCAGCTTGACGCCGCCTACGCCAGCGCCCATGCAGAGGCGCGCGCCGGCTGCTTCGTTCGGCTGAGCGTCGCCGATTCCGGCACGGGCATTGCACCGGATGTCCTCCCGCGCATCTTCGAGCCGTTTTTCACCACCAAGGAGGTCGGCCGGGGCAGCGGCCTCGGCCTGGCCATGGTCTATGGCATCGTCAAGCAGCACCAGGGCTGGATCGAGGTTGCCAGCGAGCCCGGCGCCGGCTCTGTGTTCAGGATCTTCCTGCCCGACGCCCGCATTTCCGCCCCCGTCTCGACAGGACCTCTCGTCGAATCCAAACCGCCGGGAGGCACAGAAGCCATTTTATTGGTCGAGGACGACGAGACGGTCCGCTCGTTCATGTGCCGCCTGCTCGGGAGGCATGGCTACCTTGTGCATCAGGCCGCCTCGGGCCGTGAAGCGCTCGAACGATGGCACGACGGAGCGGGGGAGGCTAAGCTGCTCTTGACCGACGTCATCATGCCTGGCGGCATCACCGGCTTCGAGCTGGCCAGTCAATTGCGCGCGCAAAGACCAGCGCTAAGGGTGATCGTCATGAGTGGATATAACGGCGACGGAGCCGCCGGACACGCCGGTTTCGATAAAGCCGCCGGAATCCGCTTTCTCCAAAAACCGTGTGCCGCCCGGGAACTGCTGCTGGCGATTCGACAAGCCCTGGACCAAAAAGACTAGCCCGAGCCGCCGCCGCGGGCGGCCTGTTTGAGGATAGGGCCGCTGCGGCCGGTGAGCCGCACGAGCAAAGCCAAGCTGTCTTGGTGTGGATGTGCCTTGACAAAGCCACCGATTCAGCCGTCCCTTCGGGACGGAAGCAACGCCAAACCGGTTGGCGTTTCGAGAAACGCCTACGATGCGGACGCAAAGACGCGGGTGGGCACCTGAACAGTTTACGCGGCATTTGACAGCCTGCGCGTCCCAAGGAATGTTCTTCCGATGACCACCGCATGGCGCAAAGCTAACCCCGCGACCGGAAGGCAGAGAGGTCAAACCTCAACAATTGACATTTAGGCCTTGGCCTTGCCTGCCGCTCCTGCCTGGATCGCGTCATAGCGCGCCTCTTGTGCATCGAGAGGCCCGGCGGTCGCTATCACGTCACCGCACGGCGCCTTGTCGAGGGTGGCCGGTGCGGCGCCGCGAAAACCGTTGAAACGGTTGACATTCGGTCGTTTGGCGCGTCACACCCCGCTGAAGCAGGGTGTTAATGAGACTTGGAGGGAGGTCGACAAAGGTGGGATGCGCCCGGTGGGCCTACCGGTGGTTTGGATGAACTGCAGCACGTCAAGGGGCGCCTTCGATCTCTACCGGACGCTCAGCGAAAGTAGAATGTGAGGGTGATGCGGCGGCACTCGTTGGTGAGTGCCTTGCGCACCGCATACGGCCAGGGACTAAATGGAGCTGGGTCCAGGACGGCTTTCTGACAGAGGAGATCGAGTGCCTTGTCCACTGTGCTCTTGGCGATTCGAGTCTCGGCGACGCTCCCGTTGGAATACAACTGGAACTCCACCACCACCTTGCCCTTCGCCGGGGTATCCTGCCTCGTGTCAAGCAGGGCGAACCACCTTTGCTGGATGGCGGCCAAGAGGCCGCGGTCGTACTCGCCGATAGCACCGTCCGTCGTTGAAACCGGCATTTCAATGGCGAGATGCCGGCGCCTCGGGCTTGGCTCTGCGCGGCTGGCTCGAGGTGTGCTTTTAGCCTCCTGCACCGGAGCAACATGGGGGTGCTCCTGGATCTCAAATCCCAACATGCAGTCACCCCTCGCCTCATCAACGGAATGTTTGTACGTTACCACTGTGCCTTTAAGACCGGCCGTCCCATACACCTCCCGAATCGTGGAGCTGTCCTCGAAGACCTTTCGTTCATCCAAGAAATCGCCCACCTTCGAGGAAATGCGCTGGCGGAGCTCGGCGTCGCTGAATTTCGAGTTGCCCCAGAAATGTAGTTGCCGGATCCGCGGTCTCTCCTGTACGAAATAGGTGAAGACGAACCCCTCGGGGCCTCGATCGGCCGCCACGCGAACGTTCATAAAAAGTCCCGTCGCGTGAAGGGCGCGGATGTCGTTTTCCGCCTGCGGAAGGTAGTTCCCGCCCTTGCTAAGGCCGATGTGCGCCCGGATCAGCTCGTCGCTGACAGTTGCGGGTCCGACGCGTTCGATTTTAACCGCGTCGACTTTGGCCGGTGCGTCCAGCGGTTGGGCCGCCCAAAATCCATTCGCCGGGTAGCCCACAGGCTCCCAGGGCGGCCTGGCGGCCTCCGGCTGCACGGGAGACTCCGGCGCCTTGCTCGCGGCAGGTTGCCCCTCTCTCGCACGAGTCAAGGTGACACAGCCTAGCGCAGTAACCAGCGCGGCCGTCGCGAGACGGCCCGCCCGACCGGACTTTCGATAGTTTGCGATCATAATCATCCTCCTCTTGATTTCACTTGGGCTACTCACCACAGGGATGGCGCTGGAGACGGGCCGGTGCTCGACCGACAAGCTCTCCAGCAGTTTGATTAAGACCCGCCCATATCCGAGGCGCTCGACTGGTTCCAGTTTCTGCAATACCATCGCATCGCACACGAGTTCACGATCTGCGCGGAGCCGGCGCAGTGCCACCCAAACCAGGGGATTGAACCAGTGGACGAACTGAACGCCCATCAAAAGCAAGTTCTGCAGCAGGTCGTGCCTCCTCACATGCGCCAGTTCGTGCATGAACACCAGCCGCAACTCTGACGGACTCAATTGCCGCAGCACGGACTCGGGCAGCACCAGGCAGGGGCCTCGGAATCCGGATACCGCCGGGCTGCCGAGGTGGTCCATTGCAGCTAACGCCACCGGACGCTGGACGCGCATCGAGATCTTGGTTCGCTCCAGAAGTCCGAGCAGGCCCGGTTCGGTAATTGACCTCGCTCCTTTGAGCGATACTTGCCATCTTCGATGGCGCCAAACCGCGGTGCTGAGCAGGCATAAACCGCCCGAGAGCCATACGAGGCTGGCCGCTTCACGGGTCGAAAGACGGCGCGGGGTGGCGACAGGGTCCTTGGCAGGAAATCCGGCTGTTCCCCGGACCAGACCGGGTAGCGCATCAGCCGAAAGTGGAATCGAACCCAAGAGGTGCTTCTCGATCGTGGCGGAGGCCGGGAAAAGATTGCCGACGCTCAAGGGGCTGGCGGGCATCGCCGGCAACAAAAGACCGATGAGCGCCAGGCAACCGAGCGCATACCTCAGAGCGGGCGTGAGCCGTCTGCCCAAGAGCGTTTGGGCCAGGAAAACCAGCACGATCAACGGCGTCGCATGAACGGAGGTCGTCCAGGCCCAATCAAATATTCTCTCGCTCAGAGTGGTGAAGAGGTTCACGATTCTCCTGCCTCCAAAATGCGCTTAAGCTCCTCGATTTCCTTCGCGGACAATTTCCTGCTTTTCAAGAAGCAGGCCAGGAACGGCGCGATTTCCCCGTCGAAGACACTCTCCAGGAGCGACCGACTCGCAGAAATCCGGCAGGCCTCTTCCGCCACGAGCGGTTTGAACAGGTATTCCCGGCTTGATTTCTCTGAGGCCAACGCTCCTTTCCGGACCAACCGGCTCAGCAGGGTATGGATGGTTTTTGGCTTCCAACGCGTTCGCCCTTTGAGCGCTTCCACCACTTGCTTGGCGGTGCCCGCGTTCAGTTCCCAGATGACCTTCATGACGACCCACTCGGCACCGGAGATTCTCCCAATCCTTTTGCGGCCACCCTTGCCGTTGATTGCAAATTCAATGCTCATTATCTTACGTTTGTGAGACCAGTGTATCTTACAACTGTAGGATGTCAAGCGGGTTTTTTCACAAAGTTTTCCCCCGGCAAGAAATTACGATCCCCGGACGCAGGGTGGTGGATGGCCCGTTGGGGAGACCATTGACCAATTGACAGCCTGCGCGTCCCAAGGAATGTTTGTCCGATGACCACCGCATGGCGCGGAGCTAACCCCGCGACCGGAAGAAACCAAATGAGCACGAGCGGTCGCCCGTTTTTGGGCAGGGCGATGTTCGCTGGCGCCATGCTTGCCTTCTGCGCCCTGCTGACGGACTGCTGCCAAGGCCAAGGGAGAGCTGACCGGTCGGCACCGTTGGCATCACGAGGGAAGAAGCTGCCCAGGAGATGCTGAGGGTTTGCCGAGAGCGTCTGGACGAAAGAGACGTCGCCTGGTTGCGCGAGGCCTTCAAGGCCGATTTGAATCCAGAGGCCGGAAACAGTTCGCGTTGAGCCTCCGGGGTCGGCTTCATTTGGCTTGAGAGAACCGCGGCTCATTCCAAAGACGGGCTGCGTCCGCCAGCGTCTGGCCCTCCACGACTCGGCAGCGCTTCTGCGAGCAGGCGATTTGGACAAACCCCGCGTTCTCCTGGACGCCAGCCGCCGCGCCGCAGCACTCGCACGGCTTTAGCGGCTCCCGTGCCCTGGCCTGCTCGCGCGCGCGGAGCTCTAGCAGCATATTGGACCGACCCGTGCCGCCGGCAAAGTACCGCTCATAGTCGCTCGCGCTGTTCATTCAAAACCTTTCTCCGCTGGGTAACGGATTTAACGGGTCGCATCTTACTTGACCTTGCGAAATATGCCGCCCCGACTTCATCACCAAGCGAAAACGGTGTCAAGCAGATCCTCGGAGCCGCAGCAACACGTTTCAGCCTAACCTGGGCAGGCCGCCTTGGGCTGCGTGAGGGGCGCCAGGGCGGGGGCGGCGGCGGCGTAATTGAGGAGCCACTGCTCGACTTCATCGATCACCGAATCGGGAGTGGAAGTGCCGGCGGTGATGCCGACGGTCCGGGCTTGGGCAAACCACTCGGGGCGCAGGTCGGCGACCGTCTGCACATGATGCACGCGGGCGCAGTCGCGGCTGCAGGCGCGCACCAGTTCATGCGTGTTGTTGCTCTGCGCGCCGCCGATCACGACTACCACGTCGGATTGCCGCGCGAGTTCGAGAGCGGCGTTTTGGCGCTGCTTGGTGGGCTGGCACACGGTGTCGATGAACCGCACCTCGGCGCTCGGGAAGCGCCGGCGCAGCAACTCGACCAACCGCCGCACCCGCTCGATCGGCTGAGTCGTCTGCGCCGCCACGCCGAAGCGCGCCCGCTCGCGGACGTCGAACAGGTCCGCCTCCGTGAGTACCACGTCAAAGTCGGCGAGGTCCTCCGTCAGGCCGCGCACCTCGACGTGGTCGCGCCGGCCGATGATGACGGGATGGTAGCCTTCGCGGACGAGGCGCGCGACGGCTTGGTGGGCCACGCGCACCAGGGGACACGTGGCTTCCGTCAAGATCAGGCCGCGCGCCCGGGCGCGGTTCATCGCCTGCTGCGAAGCCCCGTGCGCCGTGACCATCGCTGCGGCCGTCTCGACGCCGGCAGGGTGCCGGGCAATGCGGATGCCGCGGGCGCGCAGTTCGCCCAGGACCTTTTCATTGTGGACCAGGTCGCCCAGAATGGTGAGCGGCTCGGTTTCGGCTTGCTTCAAAGCCAGTGCGATGGCGTCACGGACGCCGAAGCACATGCCCAGATGTTCGGCTCGAATGATTCTCATGTCATCCTCTCACTTTGTAATGCAAAGTATAAAACCCGGTTTCCGGCCGCCTCGCGCCGGAGTCATGGTGGCTTAGGCTTGGACTGCCGGACGACCTCTTCCAGCAGGTTGATGTAGTTGGCGAAGGCGCGCCGGCCCGCCCGCGTGAGCGAACAGGTGGTCAGGCGGCGATGGTTCTGAAAAGACTTGGTGACCGAGACATAGCCGGCTTCCTGGAGGGTGCGGATGTGGGTGGTCAGGTTGCCGTCGGTCATCTCCAAGGCATCGCGCAACTCGGTGAACGAGAGGTCGGCCGAGGCGGCCAGCATGGACATGATGCCCATGCGTCCCTTTTCGTGGATCACGCGGTCGAGCCGAAGGAGAGGTTCCAGGTTCACGGTTCATTCCCGCGGCGTTCGGTGAAGTAGAGATAGATGCCGTAGGCCAGATGGGCGAGGCCGAAGACGAGCCCCATAAGGCTGTGCCCAAAAAGCGGCGGCCGGATCCATTCTTCGAGAAAGCCAAACGCCCCTATCGCTCCCAGCAGGCTGCTGGCCAGGACCAGGGCCCAGCCGAAGATTTTCATCCCCCGGGGCATGAAAAACCCGGCCGCGTGCAGGGCGCAGCCATAGAGCGCAATCCACACCAAGGGCAGCCAGAACAGGCCCAGCGCCGCGCCGGCCCCGGGGCGCAGCGCGGGTTCGAGGGCGGCCAGCAGCAGGCCCAGGACGAAGCCGAAGAAGAGTGAGGGGGCCAACGCCTGCGCGACCCTCCGCGTGGGGGGCGACCAGAACGGCTCGGCGTCCTTGAGCGCCTGCCGCCGCGCCAGCAGGAACGAGCCGGCCACCGCGGCCAACGCCACCGCCATCCAATACCCGAGGAAGGCCCGCGGCGCCTCCACCCGGGCCATCAGGCCGATCGCCGCGGCCAGCGCGCCCAACACTCCGTTGGCGGTCATCACCGGCGCCAGGGCGCGGCGATAAAGCGCCGACCGCTCCATGAGCGTGCGGATGGCTTGCAAATGCTCGGCCGCCCAATTCGATTCCATACCTATACTTTGTAATACAAAGCAGAGATGTTGGCAAGAGATTTTTTTTTGGAACTCGGCCGGGGGGCCCGGGGGCGTGGAGCGTAGAGGGTGAGTGTATCCTCGCGACTCCTAATCCTGCTCCTAATCTTAATCCTAATCTTAATCTCAATCTCAGGCCGCGCGTCAGAGCATCGGACCGTGAGCGTCTCGTAGCTGGCCCCGCCGCAAGTGCCCGGGGAACGGAAAACTTCGTCGGAACCTTGGTCGTGCCGAACCTGAATCGGGATTTCGACAAAGGTCGCGACAGAGGTCCGGAAGCGGAGCTTTTGGGAAAGGCACCGTGGCTACCCGCTCACGCTCCACGCGCGGCCTGAGATTGAGATTAAGATTAAGATTAAGATTAAGATTAAGATTAGGATTAAGATTAAGATTAGGATTAAGATTGAGATTAAGATTAGGAGCAGCGAGCACGCCCGCACGCGCTCACCCTCCCCCGCTCCCCCGCTCCACGCCCCCCTACTCGGCCAGGGGCGAGAGGTCCAGGCAGGCGCTTTCTTTGGTGCTGTGGAGGTAGAGGAGGCCGTCGCTCAAAGCCGGGGTGCTCCAGCATTTGCCGGTGACGGCCTTAAATCGGGCGACCTCCTTGTAGGCAACGGGAGAGGCTTCGATGAGGACCAGTTGGCCGTCATCGGCCAGGGCCAGCAGGCGGTCGCGGACGAGCAGCACCTGCCCGGCGCCAAAGCCCGGCTGCTGCCATTTGACCTCGCCGGTCTTGAGGTCCACGCACTTGAAGGGCCCGACGCCGAATTTTTTAAAGCTGATCATCCCATAGAGGCAGCCGTCCTTGCAGACCGGCGTGCTCCAGAGGCTGGCGACGGCAGTGTCTCCTTTGATGCGCCAAAGTCCGCGGGCCTGGAAGCTCTGGGCGTCCCTGGCGACCTGGCAGGCCGCGCCGCCGATGCCGTAGCCGGCAGTGCAGAAGACCACATCGCCCTCAACCACAGGCGAGCAAGCGGTGCAGGTGCTATAAGGGAAGGCGAATCGCCACAGGGGCTTGCCGGTGGCGGCTTCCACGGCCACCAAACCGCTTTGCATCATGTAGATCACCTGCCGCACGCCCTCGATCGTCGCCAGGACCGGCGTGGCGTGCGTGATGGCGTCGCCGCCGCTTTTCCAGGCGACCGCCCCGGAGGCCTGGTCGAAGGCGAGCAACGATTGCCCGGCGCCCCCGCCCGCCACATAGAGCAACTCGCCATCCAGCAATGGCGACATGGCGCTCTTCCAGCCGATGTTCTTGCCGCCGAACTCGGCCACGATGTCCTTCGTCCAGAGCGTCTTGCCGCTGGCCGCATCCAGGCAGTGCAACACGAGGTTCCACGAATAGACGAAAACCCGGCCCGCATGGGCGGCCGGTGTCGAACGCGGGCCGTCGCCCCCCTTGTTCTCGGGAGTGCCACTCTCACCGCCGCCGTCGTACTTGGCAAGGCCCGTGGGCGTGGCCCAGAGTTCCTTGCCCGACCTGGCGTCCAGCGCCACGCAGACTTCAGAGAGCACGCCGCCCACGTCGCGAGACACGACGGTGAACGCCCGGCCTTGGGAAACCGCGAAAGAACTGAACCCCGCCGGCGCCGGCACGCGCCAGAGGCACTTGGGGGCCGGGGCCGGCCAGTTAATCTTCTCGGCGGAGATGCCCGCGGTGCCCGGACCCCGATACTGCGGCCACTCGCCGCCCCAGCCCGCAGTGCAACCCGCCAGCAGCATCCCGCCGGCCAACAGCGACTTCAAGAAAACATTATTCATGCGACCCGAGAACTTGCCCGCAACGCCGCGTCGACACAAGGTTTCTGTCAAGCCGCCGGCTGAAATTTTGGGCTCTATGGCAGAATTTGTGGGTCAAAACGGTCCCCCCAGCCTGTAGTTCAGGCGCTCAGGCCGCTTGCCCACGCACCGGTTCAGCAAAGCTCCGCCAGGAGCGCCATATTTGTAGTCAAAGCGGCCGGAGCACCCCTAGCTCCGTTAGGAGCGGCGTGTTGCGCCGACGCAGCAGCCTCCGGGCCTATGCCGCTCCTAACGGAGCTTGCGAAACGCTCGGTGGGTTGCCCTCTCTATAAATATGGCGCTCCTAACGGAGCTTTCGCCGATGGCCGGATTTGTGCAATACTCGGGCCGAGGCGGCCAGTCCGCGCCTCCAAACTGGGACGGCCTGCAGCCAAGCGCCGCCGGGCGCGGAGAATGATGAGGCTGAGCACATCGCTTTTTCCGCGCTCAGGGCGTCTGCGCTTACCCACAGATTCTGCCGACGAGGCAAATTTTGCTTCCGCGCGTGAATGGGGTGATCTAAACTGGCGTCAAGTAAGGCAACTGGACAATTTCATGCTTTCACAAAACCGGCCGACCATCCCGTGGAGAGTGGTGATAGCGATTGCGCTCATGCTGGTTGCCATGAGCGGCTGTCGCCATACGCCGCCCTCCTCACCGCCACCGTCCCCGCCGCCACCCCCGCTGATCAAGCCGTCGAAGGTGGTGATCAGCGAACATCACGATCAGGAGATCAAGGAGATCATGGAGTTGGCGCGGCTGGACCGATGGGAAGAGGCGCAGAACAAGGCCAATGCGCTGTGGGAAAAAGACCGGAAAAACCCGATCGTCATGCGGGTGCATGTGTGGGTGGACCAGCAGGCGCAGTTACGCCGGGCCCAGGCCCTGGAAGACAAGATCCGCGAAATCGACGCCAAGAATTCCGTTTTCAATCCGACGTTCAAGAGCCTGGTGACCGAGCAAAAGGATCGCGGCCTGCCGCCGCGCAAGGACGTGCGCGACGCGGTCGATCGGATCGAAAACACGCCTTACTTCCCGGACAGCTACGGCACGACGGTCCACACGCAGGCGCCCTCGTTCGATTTTGAGAGCGCCAAGGGCCGGATGGTCAAGGCTCTGGATAAGGAGGTGACCGTGCATCTGGAATGTTCGCTGGAAACGCTGCTGGTGTACCTGAGCAAGGAGGTGGGCATCAACATCGTGGCGGACAAATCGCTTCCCGCGCTGAAACAGAACCTGAGCGTGCATCTGGAGAAGGTGAAATTGAGCGAGCTATTCCGCTACATCGCGCGGAATTACGACCTGCAGTTCCAGACGGGCCCGGACCTGGTGTGGGTGGTGGACGCCAAAGATCCGAAGCACATCATGGAAGAGACCCGGTTTTATCGGCTGCGCAAGGGCTTTATTCTCCCGGCCCAGTTCGGGGCCAAGAGTCTCACGCATAGTGAAACGAAAGCCGCTACGGCGACGAATATCGTAGATACCACGAGCCTGCAGAACTTCGTCAACGACCAGGCGCCGGAGATTCCGTCGCTGGAGAAGGCGATCAAGGATTTGGTGGCTGGCGGCACGAACGCGCTGAAATACATGATCGATTTCGAGCGGAACCTGGTGATGGCGCGGGGGACGCCGGAGCAGCTTGAGATGCTGGAGCGGGTGATCCGCGAGTTCGATCAGCCGGTTCAACAGGTGTTGATCGAGGCCCGATTCGTCACGGTATCGAAGCCGGCGTTCATGCAATTGGGCGTGCTGTGGGAGACGGGGCGGAATGCGAATCAAACGGCGTTGCCGCGGGACTTTACGGGCCTGGTGGACAGCCAGAACTTTCCGCAGACCATCGCCGCGGGCGGCGCCGCCACGCCGGCGGTGGGAATCGGCATCCAGGAGGCCTTCGCCAAGGTGTTCGGGGCGGCGGACTTGAGCGCCACGATCAGCGCGCTCGAGCAAAGCGGGGAGAGCCAGACCCTGAGCGCCCCGCGCCTGACGGTTCTGAACAACCGCCCGTCGCGCATCAGCAACGGCCTGGTGCAGTACTACTACGAGGAATACCAAGTCCTGCCCATCGTGCAGCAGTACTACACCTCATCGTCATTTGTGCCCAGCGGCAAACCGACGCAGATCGTCGCCGGAGCCGAGTTGAACGTGCTGGCGAGCATCAGCGGGGACGGCAAGAGTATTCTCCTGGCCCTCAACCCTCGGGTGAACACCGACGTGGAGCTGGTCACTTACGCCACGCTGAGCCAACTGAATGCCTCCGGCCAGGTCCAAAGCGCGTTCAACATCAGCCTGCCGCAATACCGCACCGAGGAAATCTCCACCCGCATGGTGGTCAAGTCGGGCGAAACCGTGGTGATGGGCGGGGTGCTGGAGCGGGAACGCTCGACCTACGTGGAGTCGGTGCCCGTGCTGGGCGATCTGCCCTATGTGGGCATGCTCTTCCGCCGCCGCACCGAGGTGGATACGCCGCGTTACCTGCTCATCTTTGTCACGGCGACAATCGTCAAGGACACCGGCGAGTTCCTCGTCTATGATGACGCCGGCACTTCCCCGAACTCGCCCCCTCCCAATCCGTTCCCGGCGAGTCCGCCCCCGGTCAACCCCCTGCCCACGACGGCGCTGCCAGGGGTTTCGGTTCGGCCGATGCTGGAGTTGAGCAATGCGCCGCCCGCAAACCTGGCGCCGGCCAGTCCGAAGCCGACCAATGTGCCTCCGCTGAGCCCGGCGCCGGCCCAGCCGGCGTCGACGAATGCGCCCCCGGCCGGCGCGCCGCCAACCAATCCGGGGCCGACTAATGCGACCTCGGCCAGCCAAGCCCCACCCAATGCGGGCAAGGCCCCGCCGACCAACCTGACGCCGCTGACGCCGGTGACGCCGCTCACCACCAATATCGTCCCGCAGCCGAGATAGCCGCGCGGAACTCACGTGCCGTTCGAGTCTGTGCCCAACCTCCTCTCGAAATTAAAGCTTGGCCGGGTCAAGCCGCCGATACGGCGGGTGCTGGCGCTGGATGCGGGCAGCCGCTCGATCAAGCTGCTGCTGGCGGAGAGCGACTTCGGCCGTTTGCGCATCGTGAAGGAGGAGCTGATCGATTTGCAGGCGGAGGGTCTGGTGTCGGCGGATGAAACGAAGGCCCATCTGCAGGCGAGCCTGGCAGATTGGGGCCGGCCGCCCATGGCCCTGGTGCTGCCGCAGCACCTGTCCATCTCCCAGACGATCGAGCTGCCTCCGGCGCCCGAGAGCGAGGTCAAGAACCTCATGCAGGCCGAGGTCCTCAAGCTGAGCGGCGTCAGCGACACGCCCATCGTTTATGACTTTGTGCGGACCGAGAGTGCCGTGAAGGAGCGGCAGCAGTTCTGGGTCACGCTCTGCCAGGAAGGCGATGTTCGAGATCGCATCATGCGGCTGGGGATCGAGCAGGAAGATCTCTGCGAAATCACGACGACGGCCAGCGCGCTGGTCAATGCCTACCGCGCCGTGAGCCCGGCGGCTTCGCGGGCCATCCTGGCGCATCTGGGCGCGCAGTCCACGGTCCTGGTCATCCTCGTGGGGGGCCAGGCCGCCTTCGTAACCAGTTTCCAGATGGGCGGGGATTTCTTTACCCGCTCCCTGGCGCGCATCCTGGCGAGTTCCGAAGAGACCGCCGAGTCCATAAAACGCGGGCGCGACCTATTCAAGGGGGAAGCGGCGTGCGCGGAATTTGCCGTGGTGGTGGACGGCTGGGTGGCGGAACTGAAGCGGCAGTTGAACGACTGGTTCGAACACAATCCCCCGCTGGCGGCCGAGGTGGCTTCTTTCGCCTTGGTCGCGAGCGGCGGCGGCTTTGACCAGCCCGGTCTGCTCGAGTACCTGGAAACCGAGGCGGGGCTGGGTTTCCACGCCTGGCCCAAGCCGAGCGAGCCGGAAACCGTGCGTCCTTCCAAGCGATTCGAGGTGGCCTTTGGCACCGCGGTGCAGGCGCTGGGCCGGAGCGCCCAACCCGTTTCGCTGCTGCCGGAAGATTACCGGGCCAACTGGCAACGGCGGCTAAGCCGCCAGCGCATCGAGTCGGCCAGCGTGCTGCTGGCCCTGGCCTGTCTGCTGCTCCTGTCCGTGGGCGCGTGGCAGAGCATCAGGGCCGCGCTCGCTGGAAAAGCCCTCGCCGCCAAGGTGCAGGCGAGCCAGGAGAGCGTCCGCGGCAACAACGTCCTGAGCGCCCAGTTGTTGGCTCAATACGAGGAGCTTCGGCCGCTGCTGGCCCGGCAGCAGTTCACGCTGGATGCTCTGAACACGCTGGCCTTCCTGCAGCAATCCCGCAGCAACCGCAGTTTCTGGTACGTGTTGCTCGCCGACCAGCAGACCTACTTCCGAGGCCCGGTCCTGGCCTCGACCGAGAAACCGGCGGCGACGAACGTCGCGGCCAAACCGCTCTTTGCCGAGTTCGGTCCCCCGGCGGCGGCGACGAACGCGCCGCTTGGCGCGCGCGGGTTTATCGCCGAATTGTGCGTGCCGGAAGACCCGGAGACGGCGCGGGGCATGCTGAGCGAACTAGTGAGTGACTTGAGCCGGCAGCCCATCTTCGCGAGAGTGGACTCGCTCTCCGACGACCAACGCCGGAGCCTGGCTGACCCGAAAGTGATTATCCCGGACCGGCATTTTGCGCTGGAGTTGGATTTTGCGGCGACCGACTTCGAGCGGCCGCTGCCGCTCAAGAAACCGACGGCTCACCGAGGGCCCTCGGCGCTTCCGAAGACAGGACCGTATCCATGAGGCCGTTCAGGGAATACAGACGCGCCGTCGTGGTTCCGCTGGCCGGGCTCGTCCTGGCGGCTTTTTACCTGCTGGTGTTCCTGCCGCTTGCCCACCGGGCGGACGGCATCGAGGACGGTCTGAGGCAGCAATGGAGGCAACTTACCGACGCGCTGGACGAGAAGACCAACACGGTGGCGCTGGATTTCCAGCGCCTCACCAACCAACTGGAGCAGACCCGCGAGGCGCTCAGGGCCTTGCAGGGGGCGAGGAAACAAGCGGCAGCGCATTTCGAGCTCAGCCGAGAGCTGCGCGGGAAGATGAGAGCCCAGTTTCAAAACGTCGAGTTTGAGAGGGACCGCGGCCAGAAAGTGGACGCACTGAGCATCCTTGCCAGAGAGCAGCAGGTCGCTCTGGAACCGGGCGTGCTGGCGGGCTTCCCCGAATATACTACGAACGTGCAGCAAGCCGCGCTCCTGTGGCCGGCCCTCTCCCTGGTGGACGGGCTCCTGGTCACGGCGGTGCGGTGCAAGGTCACGGCGATCCACGCCCTGGAATCGCCCTCGGTCTTCGCCAGCCTGCCGTCGCTGGATGCGGCGGGGCGCCTGGCTCAAATCCCCTTGCAACTCGAGGTCATCGGGCCCGTGTCCAACGTCCTGCGCCTGGTCCAAAGCCTGCCCCTGCGCGGCGAGCAACTCCGCGCCGCCGGGTTCACCAATGCCCCGTCCGGCAAGCTCCCGCTCCTGCTGGACCGGCTCATCGTCAAAAAACAGTCCCCGGACAAACCCGACGAAGTCCGCGTCGCCTTGCGCGTGGTCGGTTTCGTTTTCCTGGAGTGAACATGAGACCTGCCGCCGCCCATCCTTTGCGCAGCCGCTCATTCGTCATCCTGGTCCATGCCGGGCTGTGGCTGCTCCTTTACCTGGCGCTGGTTGGGCTGCGGGGCAACTCGCCTGGTTTGCGCGAAACCCATTCTTCGAGCGCCTCGCCGCACAGCCTCCTGCCGGTGGCGCGCCTCGAGCGTCTGTTTGCCGCCGAGGCCTGGCGGAGAATTCCCGCCGCAACCAACTCCCTCAGCCCCTTCTTCACCGAACATTTTAACCCCGTCAAACCTCCGTCGACGCCGCCGACGACGCGCGACATCGAGCTCACTTACCTGGGCTTCTACCAGACCGGGGACGGACCCAAGCAAGCCATGGTCAAGCTGGGCGAGACGATCCTCGTGGCGCAGGAGGGCTCGAATCTGACCGCCAACCTCTTTGCCGCCCAGGCCTCGGTACTGTCTCTGACCTTGACCAACCCGGCGGGGCAAACGAACCTGCTCGGGTTGAGCGCCAAGACGCAAATGAAAGTGCCCATCCGATGAACGGAACGCCGGCGCCAGTCCAAAAAGAGGCGGGCGACCTCCTGCTGGCCCAAGGCAAGCTCACGGAGCCGCAACTCGAACAGGTCCGCCGGCGTCAACGGCGCCTTAACCTGCCCCAGCACCGGGCGATCGTGGACCTCAACTTCGCCTCCGAAGAAGACACGTGGCGCGCCCTGGCGACAGTCCACCATCTCGAGTTCGTCGACCCCGTGGCGCTGGACGTGAGCCGCGAGACCCTCGACCTCGTGCCCATCAAGTTCATCCTCCACTACCACCTCCTGCCCATCGGGGTCGAGCCCGAAGGGCTGGTGCTGGCCTTCAGCGAGCCGCCGCGCCAGGTGGAGCAAGCGCTGCGGCTGGTCCTGGGCAAGAGCTTCCGCGCCGTGCTGGCCGCCCCCAGCTCGATCCATGCGGTCATCAAGAAACACTTTGGGCTCGGCATCGAAACCGTTCAAAAGCTGCGCGAGGAACGGGGCGCCGGGGAGCTGAACCAGGAAATCGTCTTCGACGTCCAAGGCAAAGAAGCCGACTCGACCCTGGAGGCCACGGTGTCTGCGTTCGTCGACCAACTCCTCCAGGAAGCGCTCCGGCTTAAAGCGACCGACATCCATATCGAGCCGCACGCCAACTCCATCCGCCTGCGCTACCGCGTGGATGGCATGCTCGAGACCGTGCCGCTGCCCGCCGATATGCACCTGCTGCATTCGGCCGTGGTCTCCCGCCTGAAGATCATGGCCGGCCTCAACATCGCCGAAAGACGGCTGCCGCATGACGGCCGCATCGCCATGAAAACGGGCGATGAAGAATATGACCTGCGCGTCTCGATTGTGCCCACCAAATACGGCGAGGCCGTGTGCCTGCGCATCCTGGGCCGGCAGAGCCTTTTCCTGGACCTGGGCCAACTGGGGATGGAGCCCAACCAGGAAACGGTCTTCGCACAGTTGACTTCGCTGCCTCAGGGTCTGGTGCTGCTCACCGGCCCCACCGGCAGCGGGAAGACGACGACTCTCTACACGGCCCTCGCCCAAGCCAACGACGAACACCGCAAGATCATCACCTTCGAAGACCCGATCGAATACCAACTCGAGGGCGCCGTGCAGATCCAGGTCCGCGAGCAAATCGGCCTCACCTTCGCCGCCGGGCTCCGCTCCGTTCTGCGGCACGACCCCGACGTGGTGCTGATCGGGGAGATCCGGGACTTCGAAACCGCCGAGATCGCCGTCCGGGCCGCCCAGACCGGCCACCTGGTGTTCTCGACTCTGCACACCAACGACAGCATCGGCGCCATCACCCGTCTGCTCGAAATGCATATCGAGGCTTACCTCATCGCCGCCTCCCTGGTCTGCAGCATCTCCCAGAGATTGGCGCGCCGCATCTGCCGGCACTGCGCCCAACCGGACCTCGCGATCCCCCAAAGCGCCCGCGAGGAAATGGCGGCCGCTCTCTCGATGCCACCGACGGACGTGCGGGCCTGGAAAGGCTGCGGGTGCGTCGAGTGCAATCAAAAGGGCTACCGCGGACGCGTCGCCATCTACGACTTCTTCCTCCTCAACGAGGCCATGTCGGACTTGATCCGGCCCGGGTTGCGCACCGACGAACTCCGCCAAGCCGCCCGGCGCTTCGGCTGGCGTTCCCTCCGCGAGATGGCCTGGCTCAAAGTCCAGCGCGGGTTGATCCCCATCGCCGAGCAAGACCGTTGGACCCGCCTCATCGACCCCGCCCTCTTGAGCCAAAAGCATTGAGGGAGGCTTTCCCAAGGGCCCGTCGAGCGGAAGACTTGGTCGCTACCTTTGTCGCAAGTTTTTGTCGCAAGCCTTTGTCGCAAGCCTTTGTCGCAAGCCTTTGTCGTCCCGAATTCCGAATCGGGATTTCGACAAAGGATTCCGACAAAGGGTTCCGACAAAGGATTCCGACAAAGGGTTCCGACAAAGGATTTCGACAAAGGATTCCGACAAAGGGTTCCGACAAAGGGTTCCGACAAAGGGTTCCGTTCGCCGGGCGTTTGGGACCGGCGCTACACCAGCGGGAAGGGGTAGGTGTCTGCCGGGTCGAAACGCGCGGGCGAGAACTCGATGAGCTGCCCGGGAGCGGCGGCCCGCATGGCGTGAGCGACGCCGGCTCCGATGACGGCCACGTCGCCCATTTGCAATGGCACCAAGTCGCGCGCGCCGTGTTCGGGGTCCTGCACCACGAGACAGAGCTCACCCTGGACGACAAAAAGGAATTCCTTCTTGACCTTGTGGTAGTGGTTGCCCCGCGCGCAGCCCGGCCGAATCTCGACCCACGCCATATAGCGAATCGGCTCATCGGCATCGTAGAACTGCGCCAGTTCGCCCTGGGGCAGGAGCAAGCGTTTCAGCAACGGGGCCTCGACCCCCGCCGGCGCCTGCAACACCGGCAGCGACTGCTTGGAAACCTTCCCCGCCAGATAAGTAACCTGCGACATAAGCTCCACGCTACACGCTTCCCTCACTGCCCTTCGAGTTCGGCGACCTCCGCTTCGTCCAGCCGGAATTGCGCCGCGCCGACAATGCCTTCGACCTGGGCGGCGCTGCGCGCACCCACGATTGCGCCGGTCACTGCGGGGTGGTGGAGGGTCCAGGCGATGGCGGTTTCCCCGGGCGACCGTCCATGGCGGGCGCCGACCGCGCGCAACCGTTCGACCAGGGCCAGGTTCTTCGAGAGCTTGGGCTCCTGGAAGTCGGGGTTGCGGCTGCGCCAGTCATCGGTCGGCAGGGTTGCCGCGCGCGCGCGGGTCATCGCCCCCGTCAGCAGGCCCGAGCCCATGGGGGAATAGACGATTACGCCGACGCCCTGTTGCCGGCAGAAGGGCAGCAAGCCGCCTTCAATTTCGCGCCGGATGAGGGAATAGGGCGGTTGCAAGGAAGTGACGGGCGCGATCGCCTGGATTCGCTTGAGTTCTTCGAGGTTGAAATTCGAGACGCCGATCCAGCGAACCTTGCCTTCGGCCTGGAGTTTAGCCAGCGTGGCCCAGCCCTCCTCGGTTTCGGCCAAATCGCTCGTCGGCCAATGGATCTGGTAGAGGTCGATCACCTCCACGCGGAGGCGGCGCAGGCTCGCTTCGCACTCCCGCCGGACGGACTCGGCGCGGAGCGAGTAACCGATTTCGCCCCGCTCGTTCCACGGCCGTCCGCACTTGGTGAAGAGGTAGGGCCGGGAACCGGACCAACGGCGAAGGGCCGCAGCGACCAGCTCTTCAGAATGGCCCAGCCCATACGCCGCGGCCGTGTCGATCCAGTTGATGCCTAACTCGAGCGCACGGCGGATGGCTGCCTCTGACTCCCGATCATCCTGCGCGCCCCACCCATACTGCCAGCCTGCCCCGCCGATGGCCCAGGCCCCGAAGCCTACCGCGGTGATGTCCAGGTCCGAATTGCCCAGTTTTCCACTTCGCATACAGAGCATCGATAGCATGTCCAACTCGGTTTGGCCACGGCGTAAAAAAAGCGGGAGCAAGCTCCGCGCCACACGCTTCGCGAGTCATGGCGCCGGACCTTTGCCCGTCCGTCCCCCCTCAGCGGCAGCACCCGGCAAAGCCAATCGGACCGAATCCGACCGAATCCGACCAAATCAAACTCGCGACATGAAATAAAACAACTAATGCACCAATGGAACTGCAACAATCATTGCTGAGCGAGGAGAAATCCAGATTCAGCCCTGTGTTTCGCCACCGGTATTCCACGGAAGCAGGCGCAGGACGCGCAGCGTCTTCGGGTCTGAAGCCTTCCGGACAATGTAGCCAAACCGGT
>Ga0209415_10005967_pt1 | contig 21775 bp, 25 predicted proteins | sample PeaSoiSIISIP2007_FD_187696 | JGI IMG/M metagenome (GOLD analysis project Ga0209415, IMG submission 187696) | Peat soil microbial communities from Weissenstadt, Germany - SII-SIP-2007 (SPAdes) (version 2) | ecosystem: Environmental > Terrestrial > Soil > Wetlands > Peat | place: Germany... | reverse complement strand
ATCCATCCGAATGACTACGTCAACATGTCGCAATCCTCGAACGACACCTTCCCCGCCGCGATGCACATTGCTGCCGCTACGGAAACACGGCAGAAACTTCTTCCCGCTATCAAGAAACTGCGCGACGCGCTCGACGCCAAAGGAAAAGAGTTCGCCGACATCGTAAAAATCGGCCGCACGCATTTGCAGGACGCCACGCCGCTCACCGTCGGCCAGGAATTTTCCGGCTACGTCAATCTTCTCGACCGCGACGGCGGCCGCATCGCCATGGCTCTCGACGGGCTCTATGACCTCGCCATCGGCGGCACGGCTGTCGGCACCGGCCTCAACGCCCATCCTGAATTTGCCGATCGCGCCGCGAAAAAAATTGCCGAGCTAACCGCTCTGCCATTCCGCTCTCATCCCAATAAATTCGCCGCGCTCAGCGCGCACGACGAACTTGTCTTCGCCAGCGGTGCACTGAAAACGCTTGCCGCCTCGCTTATGAAAATCGCCAACGACATTCGCTGGCTCGCTTCCGGCCCGCGCTGCGGCCTCGGCGAACTGTCTCTTCCCGAAAACGAGCCCGGATCCTCGATAATGCCGGGCAAGGTAAATCCCACGCAGGCCGAAGCCATCACCATGGTCGCCGTGCAAGTGATGGGCAACGACGCCGCCATCGGTTTCGCCGGCTCGCAAGGCAATTTCGAGCTAAACGTGTTCAAGCCCGTCATCATCTTCAACTATCTCCATAGCGTCGAACTTCTCGCGGACTCCATGAACAGTTTTGTCGCCCACTGCGTTCAGGGTATCGAAGTCAACACCACGCAAATCGAACACTACGTCCACAATTCCCTGATGCTGGTCACCGCGCTCGCTCCCAAAATCGGCTACGACGCCGCCGCCCAAGTCGCCAAAGCCGCCCATCATTCCCACATCAGCCTCCGCGAAGCCGCCATCAAGTTGGGTTTCGTAAGCGCCGAAGAATTCGACGCCCTCGTCAAGCCCGAGGATATGACTCATCCATGAACCAATCACCCGACAACGTCCACATAGCACTGATCGATTTTCCCGCATTCTATGAAGGAGTGTTCCCAAGTGCCAAAGCGGCAGAGGATTTCTATTCGGAGGTCGACCGGCTACCGCCGAACCACAACACCGCGAAAGTGATTTTGCACCAGACCGCGAGAATGGTTTGGCTTGCCGATAAAATCGACGACGTTGCGCGCGGTCGTCCCGCTTTTCAGATTCTCTTTTATCTAATAGCAGCTGAGTTCGTCGCGAAGCTTGTTTCTAACTTCAAGGGGAGAGGCAAGGTAGGGGATCACATACTCAAGTTCTTTACAGAAATATGCTGCGACGAAACGAGGGTTCGGTTGGGAAATTCGTTCAAACGTACGCCGTACGGTGATGTCTCAGCGGCGGACGCGGTCGGACTGCTTTATGGTGTCCGCTGCAACGTCGCACACGAAGGGATGTATTACAGCTTTAGTCTCCCTTTGGATAAAGCGGAGGGATCTGTCCTCGTTAATTTGGATGGAAATACCTTTACTACAGACCTTTTGATCGAAGAAATTCGTCGTATGGTTCTTGAAGGCGCGGTTTCGGCGAGCAGAACATTGTTGAGCGCCGCGTCAATGAGTAACCCTTAGATTTAGATTATGGAGGCCGACTTGTTCTCGAAGACGAAAGGTTCCGCCCATGCTGCGGAACGCACGGCCCCTATTGGCGGCAGAAACCTGCTGCGGAAGTCATCATATGATTCCACAACAACAGGTAACTTGCAGATAGAGACGACCTCTTTAAAGCACCGGAGTTGCCTCGCGTCGTTAGTAACAAATTGCTCGCAGTACGGCAAGCAGATCGCCATGAACGTGTCATTCCTGCCCGCCCGCAGTGATGGACCGGCATTTTGCGGCCTGACGCAGCGATCGTACTGGGCAACGAATAGAGCCACCATTAGTGCACCGAAGGGCGGGCAGGCGTCAAAAAAACGCCGAACTTTTGCAGCATCCCACGAATTCTTGGAAACACGCGCACATAGATTTCCGGCCAACTTCCAGAACGCCCCTCCGGCTTGTAGTCTGGATACGAGTTCGGAAGCGCTTCCCGGTATCTTCGTGCCCGCCGCAAATATCTTGTCAAATTCGGGCTTCGCATCGCCGAATACGTCGACAAATCTCCGCTCATATGCGCGCGCCTCTTCGCGCTCCATCTCAGCAAGCTCATCATCGAAGTCTTGCTCACGCGCGATCTCGTTTTCGGCCGCAAGAAAACGAACGTACACGCTCGTCCAGTCGAAGGGGCCCGGTTGCTCAAAATGCTCCACCATTTTTCGGATGATCTCATGCTGCGGGTCGATGCAGTCCCCGGATGACAGTAGCCTTTTGCAAACCTGTACCTGCTTGCGCCGCCGCTCGCGCGACGTCGTAGCAATCATTTCGCCCACACTGGTGAACGTGAAACGCGAATGGAAACCCGACGTGAAACCCGCTATCAAGGCTTCCAAATCGGGCTCGTCGACCAAGCAGCCGGTCCCCCCAATACTACTTGTGTCGAAGGTCAGAATCGGCTTGTATCCCATAACAAATAACTCCTCTCATTTGAATTCTACTACAAACACATGCCTTAGCTTGGAGAGCCAATGACTTGGCGTCACGTTTTACTAATTCTTGGGTTACTTGCAAGTGCACATAAAGCAAGCGCGCAGGCGACGTATACATTGAAGGCGACGCCGAAGACGGTGGCGTGGGGATATTACGACGCGAAGGCTACGCCGGTGTTGCGGGTGAAGTCGGGCGACACGGTTTCGATTGAGACGCTGATTACGAATAGCCCGAAGCGGCTGGAGGACGCGGGGTTGCCGCCGGAGCAGGTGGAGCAATCGCTGCGCGATATTACCGACCAGGTGAAAGACAAAGGGCCGGGCGGGCACATTTTGACGGGTCCGATTTACATTGAGGACGCGCAGCCCGGCGACGTGCTCGAAGTGAAAATTCTGGCGATCAAGCTGGCGATTCCTTATGCGTACAACGCGTTCGGGCCGGGGCGCGGCTACATCCCCGACGATTTTCCTTACGCGAAAATGAAAATCATTCCGCTGGACGAAAAGCGTATGATCGCGAAATTCGCGCCGGGCATCGAGATTCCGCTGCATCCTTTTTTCGGCAGCATGGGCGACGCGCCGCCGGAAAGCGCGGGCCGCTTCAACAGCGCTCCGCCGTGGATTATGGCCGGCAATCTCGATAACAAGGACCTCGTTGCAGGCACGACGCTCTACATTCCGGTGCACGCGCCGGGCGCGCTTTTTGAAGTGGGCGACGGCCACGCCGGGCAGGGCGACGGCGAAGTAGACATCACCGCGATGGAAACTTCGCTCGTCGGCACGTTTCAATTCATCGTGCGCAAGGACATGCACCTGAAATGGCCGCGCGCCGAAACGCCCACGCACTACATCACCATGGGCCTCAACGACGACCTGAACGCCTGCGCCACGCTCGCCGTCCGCGAGATGATCGATTTTCTGGTGACCGAAAAGCACCTCTCGCGCGACGACGCCTACATGCTCGCCAGCGTCGCCGCCGATCTCCACATCACCGAGCTGGTCGACGGCAACAAAGGCGTGCACATGATGATTCCGAAATCCATCTTCGTTTCTGGTACGAAGTAAGCCGCGATGGGCTACTCACTTTCATGGGTGGCGCTTAAGGGCGCCAATCTTCAAACAGCGTGCGCGGCTCTGGGTCTGCGCGCGACGGGAAGGCGCGAAGAGACGGCTGAGTCGAAGATCGTCGGCGCCGAATTGCCGACGGGATGGTGCCTAATTCGCTTTGATCGAAGCGAAATGGAAGACCGAGAGCTCGCGCGTTTGTCACGCTTGGGAGAAGTCGTCTGCTGTTTTGTCGAAGACCATGTCATGGTCAGTTGGGCTTCAGGCTGGCATGAGGGAAAGAAAGTCTGGTCAGTGGCCCACGACTGCGAGAAAGGCCGATTTCATCTCGACATCGAAGGAGAAGTTCCCGCTGAGTTAAAAGGCATTGCGGAGCGGCTGATTGCGGAACAGCAAGCCGCCGGCGGTGAAAAGGCGGACGTGGATCACGTTTACGATGCGCCTGCTGAGCTTGCGAAGGAGCTTACGGGCTACCGGCACGACCAGGAGATGCCTGGATTGACCGGAGAGGTGTTTGAGATTCTCGATCGGAAAATGATGCCCTCGGGCAGCGGAAGACGATGGCGCTGGGGATATATGTGGTTGTTCTTGTCCACGCCGATTGCTGCTTTGTTGTATGTTCTGGCTGTGGCCATGTTTGGCAAGCGCCTTCCCTATTGGGCGAGTGCGGATCCCAAGGACAATGTGAGTCTTGCGTTGATACTACACGTGCTGATCTGCTTCGCGATCGTGAAATTGCGGAAACGGCGCAGAGCGGTGTCCACAGTGGGAGAAGGGTGAAATGAAACGTTCGTTCGCGATGGCTACGATTCTCGTTGCAGCGATCCTTGTGGTGGCGCAGCATGCTGCACCCATACAAGCCAGGCCGCTTGCGTTCTGGCAACCACCGCAGACCATAAGCCCCGACTGGTGCAAGGCTCTTCCCCGCCCGGAATACAAATCGCTCGAACGGGTGCTGCCGAACGATCCGTGGTTTGAAGTCTACAAAGTCGCTCCCGGCGTTTTCGCGATCTACGAGCCGCACCAAGCCGAAGAAGTCATCTCCTATCTCATCGTTGGCACCAAGCAAGCGCTCCTCTTCGACACCGGCATGGGCATCGCCAACATCCACAAAGTCGTCACGCAATTGACGAGCCGCCCTGTCGTCGTCCTCAACTCGCACACGCACAACGATCACGTCGGCGGCAATTCCCTTTTCACTTTCATCTACGGCATGGACACGGACTTCACGCGCCAGAACGCTAAAGGCTCTCGCGACGACGCTCAGGAAGAACTCGCCTCCGGCATGATCTGCGGCAATTTGCCAAAAGCTTTCGATCCGAAGACGTACGCGACCAAGCCCTGGCACGTTTCGCTCTTCGTGAAAAACGGCTTCAAAATCAATCTCGGTGGCCGCACGCTCGAAATCATCGCCGCTCCCGGCCACACGCCTGACGCTATTTGCCTGATCGACCGCGCCAACGGCCTGCTCTTCACCGGCGACACCTACTACCCAGGACCTATCTGGCTCTTCCGCCCGGAAACAAATCTCGACGCTTATGTCGCGTCCGTGAAATGGCTCGCCGATCTCGCGCCGCAAGTAAAACTCGTCCTCGGCGCGCACAACGTTCCCGTCGCCGATCCATCCGTCTTGCCCAGGCTCGTGACCGCGATCGAAGCCGTCCGCGCCGGAAACGTCGAAGCCAAGCCACTCGAAGGCGGCAAAGCCACCTACACCACCGACGGCATCACCTTTCTTCTCAAGACTCCGCCTGCTGGAGTAAAATGAGCGCGTTTTATGCAACTCATGGGCACAATCCTTTCACGAATTCTCTGCGTTGCCCTCGCCGCGTCCTTCGTGTTTCTCCCCGCGGACGCCCAAACGCAGAAGAAAGCCAAGCACCCAAAGAAAGACGACCCCAAAGTTGAGAATTATTACGGCGGCGTGTTTCTGGTCAGCGATGGCGACATCCCGAACGGGCCGTGCTTTCGCATCAACGGGCGTATTACTTCCGCGGATTTTTTCAACACGCTGAAATCCTACGATAGCGGCGACGGCACCATCTTTCGCCTCGGCACGGATGAAGTCACGCAATTCCCAGAAAAACTGCTGCTTTCGCTCACGATCCGCGATCAGCCGTGCGCGCTTGGCCTGCAGCCGGTGGGCACAGGTTCGTATCTCACGAAAGAAATGATGAACTCTCTGAAGCTTTCGCTTTATTGGAAGCACGGTGTGGACCTGCGGCCCGCGGGAAAAATATCCGTCCTGCAACTGACGGCTGATCCGATCGAGCCGTACGCAACGGATCTCGCGGCAGAATTGCCCAAACGGTATTTGTGGTCCTACGAACTTGGAGTTCCCGCCGGAGGCGTTCCGTTGACGGACAGCCTCGTGCTGATTTTTCGCACGCCCGACGGGCACATCGCCGCGCGCCTCGCCGCGCGCCTGTAATTTTTTTCGTTCGGTTACTTGGCGTTTAGAAATTCTTCCATGGCGCGGACGAAGGCGTCGGGCTCTTCGTAGAACGGAATGTGGCCGCTGCGCTCGAAGACGATGAAGCGCGAACCGGGAACGGCCTGGTGAATTTTGTAGGCGACTAGCGGTGCGACATTGATGTCGTAGCGGCCAGTCATGACGATGACGGGAAATTTAAACTTGGCAAGTTCCGGGTTAAGATCGAAGCGCGGCAGATCGCTCATCACTGCCTGGAAAGTTTGTTTGTTGTACGCTCCGGCGCCCATTTGGGCGACGAAGGCGTCGCGTTTTTCTGCCGAGTAAAAAAGCATGGTGAGATAGTCGTGGATGGAGGCGTCCGATGCAGCTTTGTCGCCCATTTCGTCGGCAAACGTGTAGCCATCGCGGCGCTCGGTGATTTCCGGAAAAATCTGCGCGAAAAGAAAGAGCGTGTCGGCAAATTTAGGTGCCGCGGAATCTACAATCATCAAGTGGGCGATGTGCTCCGGGTGGCGGGCGGAATACGCCATCGAGAGGTAGCCGCCCCAGGAGTGGCCGAGCATGTCCCACTTTTCAAAACCGAGATGCGCACGCAACGCTTCGAGGTCGGCGATCTGATCGGCAAGATTGCAGGATTGGCCGGGCTTGAGTTGCGAGGATCGGCCATCGCCGCGCTGGTCATAGAAAATGACGCGGCGGTTTTTGCCAAGCGTGTCCCACGCCGACGCTATGTGCAGATAAGTGTGATCGAAGCCGGGGCCGCCGTTGACGATGATGAGCGGCGTGCCGGTGCCGCTGCCGGTGACTTCGTAATAGATTTTGCCACCGGGGCCATCAAACGTTTGGCCATTTTCTTCGTGCACCGGCTTTGCGGAAACGGCAATCGTGAACAACAACAGAAAAGATAGGAGCAAGGAAATGCGCTTGGGATGTGTCAAGGCGGTCCTCCGTGGTTTGAGTTGCTAGCGGCCATCCTCGGAAGGATGACCCTACATGTTCAGCCCATGGAGCTGACTTTTTCGGGCTCGATCTTGTAAGTGACGCGGACTTCGCCGGGCTGGCGAAACGGATAAACATCTTTGCCGAGATATTTTTTCGCGAGCTTGTTGATGTGGTCGTCGGCGCCGGTTTGCGTGATTTCGACGACGCGGCCGCGAATTTCGAGGTAGCGATAGGGGTTCGCGGGATCCTGTAACGAAACGGAAACCCGCGGATCGCGGCGAACGTTTTTGTCTTTCACACGGCCGAGCGCGGAATTAAAGCGGACATACTTTCCGTCGTAGTCGATCCAGACAGGCGTGACTTGCGGGCTGCCGTCTTTCATGATCGTGCCAAGATTGCCGAACGCGGGCTTTTCCAGTAGATCAGCGTATTTTTCGGGGATGTTCTCTGCCATGGCTACCTCCTGATGATGCCGCTCGTTGTCGTCGAGCGTTCAAACTCTATCATGCGCGCCATTGCCTGCGCTGTCTAACGACCCGGCACTTTGTTTCGACGAATCAATTAAATTTTATTTCCGGCGCGCGGCCCAGCGACATCAGAGGCGCTCCGGTTAGTTTCTGGAGCTCTTCATTGCTCCAGCCAGGAGCGATTTCGCGCAGCATGAGCCCTTCCGGCTTAACGTCGATGACGGCCAGATCGGTGACGATGGTGTCGACGCAGGCCAGCCCCGTCAGCGGGTAGGTGCATTGGCGCACGATTTTGGGCGCGCCTTCCTTGGTGGTGTGCTCCATGCAGACGATTAGTTTCTTCGCGCCCGCAGCGATGTCCATCGCGCCGCCGATGCCGCCGGAGCCTTTGACGCCGGGAATTTTCCAGTTGGCTAGGTCGCCTTTTTCGGAGACTTGAAATCCGCCGAGCACGGCGACGTCGAGATGGCCGCCGCGCGTCATGAGGTGGGCATCAGCTTGATGGAAAAAGGATGCGCCGGGAATCAAGGTCACGGGGACTTTCATCGCATCGACCAAGTCAAAGTCTTCTTCCCCAAGTCTGGCGCGGCGACCCATGCCGAGAATACCGTTTTCGCTGTGAAAATAAACTTCGGCGCTTTTCGGCAAATAATCCGCGATGAGATTGGGGATGCCCCAACCCAGATTTACATACGAGCCATCGGTTAATTCCATGGCGGCGCGCTGCGCGATCTGTTCACGACTAAGCCGCAGCTTATCCGGCATAGCGGATTCCTTTCGCTTGCACGATGCGGTGCACAAAAATCGCAGGCGTGACGACGTGTTCGGGCTTGATCGAGCCGACGGGAACGATTTCGTCGACTTCCACAATGGTCGTTGTCGCGGCCATAGCCATAATGGGATTGAAATTCCGCGCGGCGAGACGGTAGGTAAGATTGCCCAATTCGTCGGCTATTTCTGCCTTGATAAGAGCGTAGTCCGCGTGGATGGGCATCTCGAGGATGCAGCGCTTCCCTTCGATGACGCGCTCTTCTTTGCCGGCAGCGACCTCAGTGCCTACTCCAACTGTCGTATAAAATCCGCAAAGGCCGGCAGCGGCGGCGCGCATGCGTTCGCAAAGAATTCCCTGGGGAACGAGTTCGAGCGTCACTTTTTTTGCAGCAAGCTGCTCTTGAAAATAAGTGGAGTGCGGACCGGGGAACGATGCGATCACGTGACGCACCTGGCCGTTCTTGAACATCAGGCCCAGCTCGCCATCGCGCGTTCCGCAGTTGTTGCTGATGGCGGTGATATCTTTTGCGCCTTTTTGTGAGAGTGCCTGGATGAGATTATTGGGAAATCCGGCGCCGCCGAAGCCGCCGAACATGATCCGAGCGCCGTCTCGAATATCGGCCACGGCGGAATCCAGGCTCGAATAGATTTTGTGTCTCATGGCATGGCGTATCCTACCAGAGGCGGTGCAAGTGTGCAGGTGCAAGTCTGCGGGCGCGAGTGTGGTGGATCAGCATCGGCATCCATTAACAATTCCGGGCTAGCCGTGCGCGGCTCGCGTCGACTATCCTAGTTGCCAAGCCATGAAACGCGGAACTCTGATTCTGCTTGTGCTCGTGATTGCGGCGCTCGGCGCCGGCTTCGTTGCGTTTTCCTTTCTGCACAACGGCGTGAGTGCGAAGGCGACACCCAGCCCGCTTGAAGTGATGATGGCGCGAAAGGCGCGACATATGGCGCTGCCGAGTTCGGCGCGCGCGTTGAAAAATCCCATGCCCGCTTCGGCCGAGAATTTGCGGGAAGGCCGCCTGCACTTTGCGGATCATTGCGCCATCTGCCATGGAAACGACGGAAGTTGCGACACCATGCTGGGCAGCGGACTCTATCCCAAACCGCCGGACCTGCGTCTTGAAGAAACGCAAAAGCTTTCCGACGGCGAGCTTTTCTGGATTATTGAGAACGGCGTGCGATTCACGGGCATGCCGGCATTCTCAGGCCACCATAGCGCGCCCGAGGATACCTGGAAGCTGGTGCAGTTCATTCGGCACTTACCACAATTGACGGCCGATGAGCGGATGGAGATGGAAAAGTACAATCCAAAAGGACCCGACGACCGGACGGAGGAACAGCAGGAAGACGACTTCTTGAATGGAGCAACGCCCGCACCGAAACCGGAATCCCACCAGCACCACTAGACCGACAAGATGATTAACCAACGTCAGCCGTAGCCGCAAGAAACTGCTGTGGTTCGGCTGGCTGAATCTTGTGGAATAATGTTGTTTCCGGCGCTTGTCCGGCCCAGCCGATTGGAGATCATCATGATGAGGCTTCGCACTTTTGGATTGCTGCTATCGCTTTCGCTGCTTGCCAGCGCCACGCTGGCGCACGGCGACAAAAAGCATGTTGTTGGCACAGTGGACAAAGTGACCGCTGATTCGGTCACCGTGAAAATCGCGGATGGGTCATTAGTGGAAGTGAAGCTCGTCTCGACAACTACGTTCATATTGCGGAGCGGGAATGTCGACAAGCCGGCGAAGGCTTCGGAACTGGTTGTAGGAGACCGCGTGGTGATTCATGCGACGCCCAAAGGGGAAACGCTTGAGGCCGCCGAAGTGAGATTCTCTGCGCCAGCGGCGGCGGCGACGGGCGCGGCGCCCAAACCAAAATCCTGAGAAGCATTCGGGCAGAATGCTGCTTCACTCCTGGACGAAATGGCACGAGTGCGTTTTCAACACCAACCAAACGCGGCGGCCCTCCGCCAACTCCAACGACCGTGTCGCACCCGGGGTCAGGTGAACGATAAACTCGACGCCGCAGTCGACACGGGCCCTGACTAACGTACCTCGCGTTTCCAGAGCAATGATGCGGCCTTCGATGACATTTCGCGCGCTCAGGTCGTGTGGCGGTGCAGTTGCCAGCAAGATATCGCCCGCACGGATGGCTACGACCACGCGGTCCCCTGCGGTCGCGTAGCCCAATGGTACTTCGATTTCGCAGAGACTCTCCTTGAGCCGCACGCGCATGACGCCGTCGGGTTCGCGTAAATCCACGACAGTTCCGCTGAGGAGATTTTCAAAGCCGGCGGCTTGCGCCAACCGCCTGCGCCGCGGGGCCTCCAAGACATCCATGGGAAGTCCTTCGCCCACCACACGACCGTGGTCCATGGCGATGACGCGCTCGCCGAGGGCGTCCACTTCCTCGCGGCTGTGCGTGACATACAGAATGGGAATGCGCCGCGCGTCGTTCCAAGCGCGCAGGTCATCAACGATCGCGGATTTCAATTGCGAGTCGAGACCGGTCAGCGGCTCATCGAGAAGCAAGACGCGCGGTTGGGTAACCAACGAGCGAGCCAACGCGACTCGCTGGCGTTCACCGCCGGAGATTTCGGACGGGCGGCGCTTGCGCAGAGTGTCCACGCGAAAGGCTTTCAAGATTTCGTCGACTCGCGCGGTGCGCTCCTGCTGCGGTAAGCCATCCAATCCGTAGGCGACGTTTTCTTCGGCGCTCATGTGCGGAAAGAGCGCCAGCGTTTGAAAAACGTAAGCAACGCGACGCTCCTGAGGCCGGCGATTCACACGCGTGTGCGAATCGAACAAAATGTCATCGCCAACGGCGATGCGTCCCGCGTCCGGGCGCACCAATCCCGCGATGCAATCCAGCAGGGTGGATTTTCCGGCGCCGGAGGGCCCGAAAAGGATGGTGATGCCAGGAGAGATTTGAAGGGAAACATCGAGTGTAAAAGGCGCCGCGCCCGGGTTGCTACGCCGCAACTGAACACGCGCGGTCAGCATGGGTGCGATTACTTCGCCGCCCACGGCGTCCACAGGCGTCGCCCGAGTTGGCTACCCACTTGACGATTCACGGCATAGACGAGCGAAAGGACGGTGAAAGAAATGGCGAGGAGCACGAGCGCCATGCGATTAGCGGCTGCGTATTCTAGGGATTGCACATGATCGTAGATATCGATGGAAACGGTGCGAGTGATACCAGCCAGGTTGCCGCCGACCATCAGGACAACGCCGAACTCGCCCATCGTATGAGCAAAGCTGAGGACCAGCGCGGTCACAAGGCCGGGAATCGAGAGCGGCAGGATGACGCGCGAAAACGTTTTGAACCGACTGGCACCGAGAACGGAGGAAGCATCGAGAAGTTTACGGTCGACGGATTCGAAGGAGGCAATGAGCGGCTGAACCGCGAAGGGCAAACTGTAGAGGACCGAGGCGAGGACCAAGCCTTCGAACGTAAACGCCAGGCCATGTCCGAAAAACGTATGCCACAGCTTTCCTAGAGGGCCTTGTGGCCCCATGGCGACGAGCACATAGAATCCAAGAACCGTCGGGGGAAGCACCAGCGGCAGCGCAACGATGGCTTCCAGTAAAAATTTGCCGCGCCAATTCGAATACGCCAGCCAGTAAGCCAGGGGGATGCCGCCCGCCAGAAGAATGGCGGAAACGCAGAGCGCAAGGCGAAGGGAGAGCAGCAGCGCGTCCATAACTATTTATTGTGGGAAGTGGCTGGAGGTACGGCAGAGACGGCAGCGGGAAACGTGAAGCCATATTTTGCGAGGGTCGCGCGGCCAGCGTCTCCTTTAACGAATTCCAAAAAAGCACGTGCCGCTTCTTTTTTTGCGGCGGCTTTCATGATGATCACGGTCTGCTCAATGGGCGGGTGCATGTCCGCGGGAATTTCCCAGCGTTTGCCATCGGCCATGCCGGGCGAAACGGCGAGAGACATCGCGACGATCCCTGCCTGCGCATTGCCGGATTGCACGAACTGCGCCGCTTGCGAGATATTTTCGCCGTAGACCAGCTTGGATTTCACTTGTTCGTAGATGTCGGCTTTTTGCAATGCCGAAACGGCCGCGCGTCCATAGGGGGCGTGCTCGGGATTCGCGATGGCAATTTTCTGCACGCTCGCATCGAGGAGGGTGTTCCAGCCCTGGCTAAATACATCCACCTTTGAACCGGCAGGCGTCCAGATGGCGATGCGCCCTATCGCGTATTCGTAGAGCGTTCCCGGTTCGGCCAGGCCCGCGGCTTCGAGCTTTCTCGGATAGTCGATATCGGCCGAGAAAAACAGGTCGAAGGGGGCGCCATTTTGCAATTGCGAGAAAAAGTTTCCGCTCGAGCCGTAAGTCACGTCCACTTTGGTTCCAGTTTTTTTCTCAAACTGAGCAGCGACATCCTGCATGGCAAATTTTAAGTCAGCGGCCGCGGCCACGCGGATATCTTGGGCGCGCGCGGCTCCCGCGATGGACAACGCCAGAGCAAGAACCGCCAAAATAGTTTTGAGCTTGAGCATGTCCATTCTCCAATCGGCGCGAGTCATTCATCACCGGTTATACAGGTCTGGCCGCATGGAATTGTTTCTTCACGCGCGCAAAATCATTACTTCCGTGGATTTGATCAGGGCCGCCGCGCGCTCTCCCGGTTTCAGTCGCATCTCTTTGGCCGCATCCGCAGTGATGATCGCGGTGATGTGCTGTTCGCCGATAGCCAAGGTGACCTGCGCAAGGAAGCCGCTGTATTTCACTTCGATCACGCGGCCATGCAGTTGGTTGCGTCCGCTAATCTTCCTGAAGTTGCCCCGGCGCAAAGCGATATCGCCACGATCCAGTTTTTTGGGGATCATGCGGTCGATTTCACTTTCCGGGATGCGATGATGGCCGCCGGGGGTCTTTACAGTCTTGATCTTCCCGCGGTAGATCCACTGCTTCAGAGTGGGATAACTTATCCCGAGAATCCGCGACGCTTCGCGTGGCGGCAAGAGTGCGGCTCGGCGCATCAAGCTCTCCTTGACGTTGGTGAAACCAAATATATAAAACAGAACCGTTAGTATAGTACGGTTTTATACATTTCTATACGTTCATTGCGAAGAAAACGCGCCGATGCCTCTTTATCGCTTCGGCAACTGCCTACGATTTGACGTTATGGAGTGCCTATAGCTCGCGTAAAGTAACAGTTACGACAGATCGCGATTTCACTTGGGAGCCCCTCATGTCCTCTGTCACGACAAAACTGACCGCTGAGGAAGTACGCAAGGCCGTCGAGCAGTTCTGGGCGGCATTTCTGGCCAAGTCCGAGGAAGAATTGAACGATTTCTACGCGTCGGGAAGCACCGTGTTTCAAGTCGCCATGGGCCGCAGCGAGCCGGGACGACTCGGGGCGATGCGCCGATCGCGCGAGTATTTCCACCCGGACACACGCATGGAGCTAAAGCTGAGTCCTATCGACGTGGTGATGTGCGGAGCTGATGCGGGCGTCGCAAGCTACACGTTTCAATTCCAGGCGACGGGGCGCGACGTGGGCGGCAAACGCACGGCGGAAAAACTGGAGACGGTGAGGGCCACGCACGTGATGAACCGCGACGCCTCCGGCAAGATACGCATCGCGCACGAACATTTCTCGGTCCCAGTTGCGTAGGCCATCTATCGTTGCTGGCGTTGAAAGCCGAGGCTAGTTTCTTAAAGGTTTGCCGGTCTTTAGAGTAAAGGCCATACGTTCCTGGGTTTTCTTTTCGCCACAGAGAGAGACGAAGGCTTCGCGTTCGAGATCGAGCACGTACTGTTCGCTGACGAGTTGCGGCGAGGTGAGCGGCCCACCAGCCAGGATATTCGCGAGCTTGCGGCCAACGTGCGCGTCGTAGTTCGAGATGTAGCCGCCACGCTGCATCATGTGAATCACGAGTTTCGCGCCCGCCAAAAATTGGTCGCCGAGTACTTTGATCTGAGTGGTCTGCGCGCCTTCCTGCCAACTCGCGGCTGGCGGCTTGTAGCCGCCGCGCACAAGCGCAAGCGCGGCTTCTTTCGCGTCACCGACGAGGCGGTCGCGATTCATGGAGACACCGTCTTCGCGGCGCAAAAAACCGAGCGAGCGACTGTCTTCGGCGCTGGTGCCCACTTTTGCGGTCGCGATCGTTTCGAAAACCGGCTTCATGGCGTGAAACAAATCCAAATCCTCGCCGCCTGCCGCGTGTTCATTTGCACGGATAAGCATTTCCTTGGTTCCGCCGCCGCCGGGAATCAAACCGACGCCGACTTCAACCAAACCGATGTAAGCCTCGGCGGCAGCTTGAATCTTTGCCGCGTGCAGGCCGATTTCGCATCCGCCTCCGAGGGCCATTCCCTGCGGCGCGGCGACGATCGGCTTGGGCGCATATTTCAAGCCCAGGTTTACGTTTTGAAATTGCTTGACGGCCATGTGCAGCTCGTCCCATTCCTGTTCCTGCGCCGCGACGAGCATGAGCATCACGTTTGCGCCCACGGAAAAATTCACCGCCTGGTTGGCGATGACCATGGCGTCGAAATCGGAGTCCAGTCGCTTCAAGCCCTTGTGGAGCATGGACATGAGATCCGCGCCAATGGCGTTCATCTTGGCGTGAAATTCGCAGCAGACCACGCCGTCTCCAAGGTCGATCAGGCTTGCGCCGGAGTTGCGCTCAACTTCGCGGCCGGCCTCTTTCTGCGATTTCAGAATGATGATGCCCTTGGGCGTTTCCAGCGGCTTTGCCACGGCGGTCTTCACATCGAAGATCGTCGTATTCCCCTTCTCCGATTCGTAGAAGCCTTTTCTGCCGCTTGCCAGGACTTTTTCGATTGCAGGCGGGAGCAAGCGCCCTTCCTTTTGGACTTGCGCGGCAAAGGCGCGCACGCTAATAGCGTCCATCATCTCGAACGGCCCCATTTCCCAGGCAAACCCCCATTGCATGGCGTGGTCCACATCCACAACGCTGTCCGAAATTTCGGGCACGCGCCGCGCGGCATACAAGCACATCTCCGATAAGCCGCCCCAAATGAACTGTTGGGCTTTGTCGCCTTTTTGGCCTTCGAGAATTGGGCCGACGAGCGCGCGCAGGCGCTCTCGCGTGTCCTCGATCGCTTTGCCCATTTCCAGCGAAGCAAACTTTGCTTTTTGGCGCGGGCGGTACTCCATCGTGTTGACGTCGAGCGTGAGAATTTCTTTTTCGCCCTCGCCTCTCACCTTTTTGTAGAAGCCCTGTCCGGTTTTGTCGCCGAGCCATCCGCGACGCGCCATTTCTTCAATCAGCGCCGGCACTTTGTACATTTCGTGCGATTCGTCATTCGGCGCGGTCTCGTAGATGTTCTTCACCACGTGCACGAGCACGTCAAGACCAACGAGATCGGCGGTGCGGAACGTGGCGGATTTCGGCCAGCCCACGGCTGGACCCGTACACGCGTCTACTTCTTCGACAGTCATTCCCAGCGATGCCATCAGCCGAATGGCATTCAGCATGGAATAAGTGCCGATGCGGTTGGCGATAAAGTTCGGCGTGTCCTTCGCAACCACGACGCCCTTGCCGAGCCGCCGGTCGCAGAATTCGCTGAGAGTTTCAATGACTTCGCTGGAAGTCTTCGGCCCCGGAATTACTTCCACGAGCTTCATGTAGCGGGGTGGATTGAAAAAATGTGTTCCCGCCCAATGCTGCTGAAACTCCTCGCTCATGGATTCGGCGATCAGGTGCACGGGCAATCCGGAGGTGTTGGTGGTCACAATGGCGCCTGGCTTGCGGAATTGGGCTACCCGCGACCATAAATTCCGCTTGATCTCGAGGTTTTCCGCAACAACTTCGATAATCCAGTCCGCCTCCGCGCAGCGCGCCAAATCGTCCTCAAAATTTCCAATGGAAACTTTATTGGCCAATTCGGGTGTGAAAAATGCAGCAGGCTTGGACTTTTTCGCCGCCTCGAGGCCAGCGCGCACGATCTTGTTGCGGTCCGCGGCGCCCGCGCCAGCCTTTAAATCCGGCGGCACGATGTCCAGCAGAATGCATGGCACTCCGGCGTTTGCCAGGTGCGCGGCGATACGCGAACCCATGGTTCCCGCACCCAACACCGCTGCCTTCTCGATTCGACGTTTCATGACCTACCTTTTCCGGAGCTTTTTTTTGCGATAAGACGAATGGACAGGTTACAAAACCGCCATCGCCTGGTCAAACGAACTATGGCCCCGCTCGAGAGGCCGCGTTAAAGTAGGGAAAGAATGAGCCCTCGAAAAGTTACAGATGCCCTTGGCTGGCTCGAGTCGGCGAAAGAGCGGCTTCGCTCCCTGGCTCAGCCTGAGGACAGCAAACCCAAAGAACGCCCCCGCATTGGCCTCGCGTTAGCAGGCGGGTTCGCGCGTGGCATCGCGCATATCGGAGTTTTGCGCGTTCTGCGCGAAGCAGGAATCCCGATTGATGTTGTCGCTGGAACAAGCGTAGGGGCCCTCATCGGCGCAGCATTCTGTGCGGGCACTCCGCTCGAAGAGATGGAACGCATAGGGGGAACCACAAGCTTCACCGACTTTGGCCGCTGGACACCTTCCTGGCTGGGCCTCGCCACGAATCAACGGCTGGAACAATTTCTTTCGCGGTTCACCCAGGTGAGGAATTTCGAGGACATGGCCATTCCTCTAGCGATTGCCACGACGGACATCAACGCAGGTGTCTCTGTTTACTATACTCGCGGCCCTGTCGGCCTTCCACTGCGCGCATCTTGCGCTTATCCCGGCCTTTTTGTGCCCATTCAATTTGAGGGACGCACTCTGGTGGACGGTTTCTTGACCGCGCCAGTTCCGGTGGAAGGCGCGCTATTGCTTGGCGCGGACATCGTCATCGCGGTCTATCTAGAGGCAGGCAACCTGGAACAACCACGCACCTTCACCGATGTTCTTAGCCGCTCCTTTAATATTATCCAGCGCCATTCGGATCTGACCTGGCGGCAACAATCTGACGTCATTATTGAGCCGGACGTAAAGCCCTTTGTTTGGGATGATTTTACCAAGACGCCGGAGATGGTCGCCGCGGGTGCAAAAGCTGCTTTGGAAGCTCTCCCGGAAATCCGTGCGGCGATCAGCGGCGAAAAACGCGATTCCGCGGCCTAGCTTCCTTTGAAGATATGCTTCCGTTTCCCTTGAAATGTCCGCTGCGAATTATTCCTGCGTGACCTGCACAACAACTGGCTCGCCTTCGCCCTTGCCCCGCTGTGTGAGCCACGCCGCCAGTCCTTCGGCAAGGCGTTCCGGTGTCAATCGAAAGCTGGCTTCGACTAGGCCGTCCGCCACGGGCAAGGTATCGTCGAAATCGGCGGAATTGGTGAAGTTGCGCATGCAGAATTGATCTAGCCAGTCGAGCGGGCATGCGCGGCTTTGGCCGCGAACAATGACGTTTACTCGAAGCTTTTGTGCGTACACATCGCCATGATAACAAATTGGCGCGCGTGGAAGTTTTAAGAGGCGAACTACGCCGAGCTATGAGGCGCGCGGGCGCTTAACGCTATGCGCAAGACCCAACTGCTCCAGTGTCCAGATGAAGTACCAGCCGATATCCGTCTGATACCACCGCAGACCCAGCCGCGCGGAACCTGCGTGCGAGTGATGGTTCTGGTGCCAGTTCTCGCCCCAGGCCGTGATTTGGAAGGGTCCGAGCCACCACACGTTCATGCTGGAGTCTTTGCCCTCTTCTGCATGGCCCAAATGCGTCAGGCTATTGACGAAGCACTGCATGTGCAAGGTGTAAACCAGGCGGATCGCGCCGATCCAGAAGAAACCCATCCAGCCAAGCCCTAGCAGCGGTCCGGAAAAAATCGAGAGAAGAATGACGGGGGTTTCGAGCCAGCCCCACGCCTTGTACATGCCGCCGGTCAGCTCCGGAGCCCACCGCTTCTTATCGGCAGGCTGGGTTTGATACAGCCAGCGCAGGTGCGCCCACCAGAAGCCGCCTTGCTTGGGGCTCGAAATATCTTCCGGCAGGTCCGTGACGGAATGATGCAGCCGGTGATAAGCCACCCAGCTGGCGGGATGGCCGGAGCCGTTAAACACCGCCCAAAAGATCAGCACTTGCTCGATGAACTTGTTCGTCTTGAGCGTTTTGTGCGACAGCATCCGATGATAGCAAACCGTGGTGCCAAGGCCGCCGAAAGCGATGAACAGGATCGCCAGCCCAAAAACCTTCAGACTCGGCAAAGGGAAAAGAATCAATCCAACCACCGCCAGCACGTGGATGATGACGAGATAAGCGAAAACGCCCTCTTTGCCGTGCACTGGTTTCCACCAAGGACGTTCCCAGGGCCGTGCTTCCTGTGTAGCGACAAGTTCCATGATTTCTCCGGCGATCCGCTTAATTGATTGCTTGAGTGCCTGGTGTGTCGAACCTGATAGGCAGCATAACAATACCATTTTTCCGTGGTGAGCGATGTAAATCTGTTCAGTATTGGACGCCAAAGAGGAAACTGATTTGCTCAGGTTCAACGCACCTGAGGTGAATTCCATTCACGACTAGACGTCGTCAATTGCCGAACTAGCGCATTCCTACCTTGCACTCTATGGGGCACGCCACGCCACGCGCCACTATCTCGGTGCTTAACCCCGAGGCTCAGCCAAGAGCCGCCACGGTTGGCGTCACCGAAAACCAACTCGCAAGACCATGCCAATGATGTTCAGGATCAGAAAGGGGAAATGCAGCAATTATCTCTGCAGATCTCGCAAAGCATCATTCAGCTCGACCAAGTCCGAGTCGAGCCGGTAGAACCCGGGACGCCAATCTCCGACCGTCTCTTCCGCGGCGAACCTCAAGACTGCAAAATCGCCGGCCGCAGCACCGTTCTCAGCCAGGCTGGGAAAACTATCGCCAAAAAACGTTACGGCGTGCTTGCTAACCACCCGTTCGCATTCATTCATGGAAAGCACCGCTCGCAGCATCCCCTGATTTTTAGCGTGTGGTTGGCAAAAGTAGAGGTTTGGCATACTCGCGCATCATCGGCAGAATCGCGGAGAACTTTAATAGTACCTCGGTCCTTTTATATAGGTAAAAGTTGCCTACCCGCCACCCCCTCCCAAACAACAACATCATTTTCTCCCCTACTTTCGCCTCATTTTGCATATTTTTTCAGCTCCAGCCTTCCCAAATTAAGAATAGAATCCTTCAGAGCTGCCTCCCGAGGTGAAATTGTGGAAGATGAACGACGCCGGACTCCGAGGTTCCCCTTTATCGCGACTGCGGAGATCCTCGAGAAAGGAACACCCACTAGCATCCCGGCGCGTGTCACAGAGCTGAGTCTCTACGGCTGTTACGTGGAAATTGCCAATCCTCTGGAAAAAGGGAGGCAAGCGCTTCTGAAGATCTACGCAGAGGGCAGATACTTCGAGTCCCAGGGCGCTGTGCTTTACACTCAGCCCGGACAGGGTATGGGTGTGGGCTTCCAGAACGTAAATCCGCACTACTTAACCGTGCTGAAGCAATGGCTTATTGAAGCCGCTGTCGCTAAATTCGGAAAGAAAAACTGAATTTCCCCGCAACCCGTTCGACTTCGCTCTCTTTTCAAACGATTTACTTGCGTTGCGCCCAGGCCAGCCCGTCGGGTCCATTTCCCGTCGCGATTTTGCCTGTCACCTCCAGCGTGTTCAGGTCGATTACCGCAACAGCATTGTCCCGACTCAGCGCCACGTAGGCTTTTGCGCCATCAGGCTGAACCAGCGTGCCTTCGGGGCCCTGCCCCACTTTCAGCCGCTTCCGTTCTTTCCTGGTGGCCACGTCCACAACCACCAATTCGCCGCCGGCATCATCTGTCATCAGCACAAGCTTGCCGTCGGGCGTGAACTTGAGCCTGTTGGTGCGCTTGGTCTTGAAGTCAAGCGTCGCCGTCACCTTCTTTGAGGCTACGTCGATCACGGAGACGGTGCCATCACCGGAATTCGCGGCCCAAACTTCTTTGCCGTCCGGCGAAAGATCGAATCCCTCTGGCCCTTTGCCAACGGCGATTGGCGTCACTTTCCACCCGCCACGGCCTCCGCCCGGCTCAATCACGCAAATGGTGTCTGAACCAATGTTCGAAGTAAAAAGCGTTTTGGCATCTTTCGAAAGAACCACCATGTGCGTGACGTCCTGGCCCGTGCCAAGTACCCAATCCACCTGATTGCTTGCCGGATCGTAGCGGCCGATGACTTTGTTTGCCTCCGCAGTGAAGTACACCTTGCCATCGGCAAACGCGAGCCCGTGCGGCGCTCGCAGAGCGCCCAGATCGACGGGCGTCATGGCCTTCTGGCTCGTCAAATCGACGACGGAAAGCGTTTTCAACTGGCCCTTCTCACTCGCGTAGTTTGAGATGTAGGCGAACTTGCCGTCATCGGAGGCAACGATCTCATGAGGCGCGCCGCCGGAGGGCACTCGGCCCACGATCTTTAGAGTGGCGGGATCGACGATCGCCAGCTTCTCGTCACTCTTTTCAAGCACCAGCAGCGCCGGCGAAGGTGTTTGCGCACCTACACGAACTGCTCCCGCTAAGCCTGTCAAGATGACAGCAAAGCACGTCACCATACGCACAAAAGAATTCCGGGCTCTGGAAAACATGGCCATCGGTTCCCTCTCCTTCTTTGCAGAGGAGAGGATATCACTTCCAGATTTCAAAGAGGACAACTGGCGCTCACAATCCGCTGTGGCGCTAGTCTCCGTTTAGGCCACTCTCAATTCCAGTGTCCGGTAAGGCGACTAACCAGGAGTTGAGCCTGCAGCCCGACTTGTAGTTCACTTGAGAGCCTATCGGCTTGCACTTCCCGAATCGAGGTTTCCGTGAGAACTCAATTCCTGCGAATTACTGGGCTGATGTTGGGGCTACTGACCTCTTCGTGCCTAGCGATGGGGCAAACGCATAAGCAGAAGGCTGACGCGTGCAAAGACACGTCGCACATGACGCAATCGCAAATGAACGACTGTGCTCTTAGGAACCTCCACGAAGCGGAATTGAAATTGGAAAGGCTTCTCAAGCAGTTGGGGATAGCTCCAAACAGTCCGGTGCAAAAGGCGTGGGAGGCCTACCGGGACGCACAGCTGGCCGCTCTCTATCCACCAGGGGATACTTCCAGCTATGGCTCTGTTTATCCCATGTGCTTGGCCGTCTTGAAACAAGCCCTCACAGAGGGCCGAATCCGAGACTTGAGGGCGCTCACAACGTCGGGAGAGGGTGACGTCTGTAACAGTTACCGCGCTTCAGGGCGCACAAGCAATTAGAATGCGTTAATCGGAAAAGTGAAATTCGCCCGATCCTCAATGTCCGGTTAGACGACTAACCGGGCACTTGGACGCGTATGAATGAACGTGCTTTTTGCTGCCGGTGCGAGCGCCTCATGCTCGACGTTATTGCTTGATCTGATTCCGGTCAAACATTACTATCTTTGGATTTTTCAGGTTCGTTCAAGGTCGGGTAGTCGACGTACCCCTTTTCGTCACCAACGTAGAAGGTGGCAAAGTCGGGCTTATTGAATTCGGCTCCCTTCCTTAGTCGCTCAGGTAGATCGGGATTTG
>Ga0209415_10005966_pt1 | contig 21775 bp, 16 predicted proteins | sample PeaSoiSIISIP2007_FD_187696 | JGI IMG/M metagenome (GOLD analysis project Ga0209415, IMG submission 187696) | Peat soil microbial communities from Weissenstadt, Germany - SII-SIP-2007 (SPAdes) (version 2) | ecosystem: Environmental > Terrestrial > Soil > Wetlands > Peat | place: Germany... | reverse complement strand
CGGGCATCCTGCTGCAGATGGAACACGTAGTTCGGCTGAGCGATGCCGATCTTCTCGGCTTCGAGCGCCCGCACCGCATCGGCGACCTGCTGGCCGTTGGCGATGCGGAAGTGAACCAGCCGGCCATCAGACAACGACAGATTCTGCGAGCTGATCGAGGTAAGACCGAGCCGCCGCGCGGCGGCGTCCAATGTCTGCGGCGACACATTGGAACCCACATGCACGATCATTTCGCCGGACACGAAGCGGGTCTCGCCGCGCGGCGGCACGCCGGTGAAGCCGGCCTCGCCAGGGAACGGCCGGTGCGTCAGCCCGTTGCGGGCGATCCCAAATGCGTTCCCGGGTGCGTTCCCGATAAGGCCCGGGCGCCCGATCGCGGCCGGATTGTGCGCAAGCCCGCGCCCTTGTTCCAATCCGGCGCGCTCCGTGCCACGGGCATGTTGCTGGCCAGGCGCTCCACCCGGCGGATGGCCGGCTTCGTGGCCGGCCGCGGCGCCAGGCGGATGGCCCAATTCGTGGCTGTGCTGCTGCGTCAAACCGTTCTGCACGCCGGCATGCGGTTCCCCGAATGCCCGCGCGCCCAATGGCGCTGGCCGCGCCACTGCAGCGGCCCTCGCGGCAGGCCGTGGGGCCGCCCCGACCGCGCCTCTGGCCCACTTGGCGGCAACCGCGCCGCCGGGATCGCCGAGTCCGACCGCTGCCGCGATGCAGCCAAGCAAAAACATATGTCGCGCCGCGAACATGCCGCGCGGGCGTCGGTTCATGCGCTGGTGCATGGGGTGTTCTCCGCCACCGGCACGCACTAGGCCGGGAATGCGTCAGCTTTGCGTCGAATCATCGGCACATTTCGGTACGCAACCCGCCGTAGTGGCGCATCAGTTCGCCATCAGCACCGGCAGGGTCGCGTGCGCCAGGATATGGCGTGTCGCGCCCCCGAAAATCATCTGGCGCAGCCGGCTCTGGGTGTAGGCGCCCTTGATGAGGAGGTCGCAGCCGAGCGATTGCGCGGTCGCGAGAATGGCCTCGCCGGTATTGCGGCCTTCCAGCCCGACCGTCATCGGCACCGCCTTGATGCCGTTGCGCTGCAGGTACGCGGTCGCCTGCTCGGCGCTCGGCCCCGGCACGGCGGCTCCGCCTTCGACATGGAGCACCGTCACGCGCTCCGCCGTATGCAGCAGCGGCATCGCCAATGCGGTGGTGCGCGCCTGCTCGGTGCTGCAGTTCCAGTGCACCATGACATTGGTCCCGATCTGCGTCGGTGGCGTCGGTGCCGCAATCAGGACCGGCCGGCCGCTGTCGAACAGGCCGGATTCGATCGCCTTGTCGCGCAACCCGATGGCATTGGCCTCCGACCGGCTCATGATGATGACGTCGAATACGCGGCCGTGGCTGCCGACGAAGGCCTCGCCTTCCGGCGCATCGTCGCGCCAGCCGCAGGACAGAGCGGTGGCGCCGGGAGCCGCGCGCGGCACGGCATTCTCCTGCATGAACGCCTCGAACAAGCTGCGGGCGCGGCGCGCCTCGTCGAGGCTCTCTTCCCGCAGCGTCTCCAGCGGGATGGCGCCCGCCATGTCGACAGCGATGAACTCGTTGACCCGGAACCGCAGCGCGAAGCCCTCGATGTAGCTGTCGAACCGCCGCGCCAGCGCAAGCGCGGTCGAGAGCGCCGATCGCATGGCGTCATGGGATTCCGTCGGAACCAGGATCGTCTTCATGCTCATGCCCGCCTCCCTGCGACGACCGCCTGCGCGCCCCCCGGCGCCGTGGCGGACGTCACGGCCGCTTCACCATCTCGGCAATGCCGCGCGCCATCGCGACGAACTCGCTCGGCATCATCACGATGGTCATGGTGTTCTGTTCGGCGCCGACCTCGGTGATCATCTGCATGCGGCGGAGCTCAAGGCCCGCCGGGTTCTGCATGATGATCTCGGAGGCACGGCGCAACTGCTCGGCGGCTTCGAGCTCGGCCTGCGCCTTGATGATGCGCGCGCGCTTCTCCCGCAGCGCCTCGGCCTCCTGGGCGATGGCGCGTTGCATCGATTCCGGAATTTCGACGTTCTTCATCTCGACGCGCTCGACCTTGACGCCCCACGGCTCGGTAACGGCGTCGATCTTCTCCCCGATCGACGTCGAGACAATCTCCTGCTCCTTGAGCACGTCGTCGAGCGTGTAGCGTCCGATGCCGGTGCGCAGCGTGGTGAGCGCCACCTGGATGACGGCGTTGTCGACCGACCGCACTTCGAGAATGGCCTTCTTGGGATCGAAGATCCGGTACCACACCACGGCGTTGATCTTGACCGGCACGTTGTCCTTGGTGATGGTCTCCTGCTGCTCGACCGCAGCCGTCACGGTGCGGATGTCGACGGTGAACTGCCATTCGACCAGCGGGATGATCCAATAGAGGCCAGGTCCGCGGATCGCCTGGAATCGTCCGAGCCGCAGCACCACGGCACGCTGGTACTGGTTGGCGACGCGCAGCCCCGAAATTCCAACAAGCACGATAGCGAGGACGACGACCAACAGGGTCATGGCAGGCTCCTTCGTTGCAGCCGCTCGGTCCAGCCCACTTGATACAGGCCACCTGATGTAACGTCAGTCGGGATTTCGACGGAAATTCGGGCCCCACAGCCCACCACACAGGATTGACCCGTTGTTCCCCGGATCGCTATCTATTCCGATCGAAAGCATGCCGATTCTGGCGGCACTGGCAAGGCGGGATAATGCCTCAGTTCGCCGTCCGCTTAGCGACGGGGCCGGCGCGACGCACACGCGAGGCGGTCGCTGGGCCGCTGCTCAGAACTGCTTGCGCACGCCCATCTTGGCGTTGACGCCCAGCATGTCGTTGCCGAAACGAACCAGGCCTCGCACGTAGGCCGAGTATCCGTTGCTGAAGTCGATGTTCAATTCCGGATCGACCTCGCCTCGCACCAGGCCGCGATCGGTCGGGGCGATCGGGATCGCAATCGGCGTCGTCGTGATGCTGCTGCCCTCCGCCACCACGTTTTCATACACCAGCAATCCGAGGATCGGCTCGATGATGATGCCGTTGACCGTGAACGTGTTGCCGAACCGCGCGCCGCCCTGAACCCGCACCGTGGTTGCGTCCTTCAAGCCGAGAGTCGCCGCATTGTCGCCGAACATGGTGCGTGTCATGGAGAAGCCGGCCGTCGGCTCGAAATACCCGGTGCTCCCGATCTTGTTCTTGTACTGCACGTTGCCGGACAGCCCCGCATTGGTCACGTCCGTGGCGGCGGTGGGGAAAAAGCCGCCGAAGTCCTCCCGCAGGCTCAGGAAGTCGACCTTGGCGGTGAGATCCGCCGAAAAGGGACCGAGGATGTACATCGAATAGGCGCCGACCCCGGGGCCCTCCAGCGTAAAGCCGCCGGGCGGTCCCACGAGCGTAACGTTCGTCTTCATCCAGCTGCCGAGCAGGCCGCCCACCACGAAGTCGCCGGCCGTGATGTTGTTTTGCCAGATCGCGTCGATCCCCACATGGGCGCCGCCGCTCGCCTGCTTGCGGCCCACGTCGTCCGCATTGAGCGGACCGCGGCGCTCCCAGTCACCGAATGCCTCGCTCCAGACCGCCCACTTCGGGCCCGGATCGACCGGCGCCGCAGGCGGAGCCTTGAGGTAAGCGAGCGGGTTCTTGGCCTTGGCGGGTGATGCGTAATCGAGCAAGCCGAAGCTCTCGTCGAAATCGGCGCGCGAATAGCCGGAGATGCCGGAACCCGATCCCGCCGGCTTGTTTCCCTGCAAGCCGTCGCGCACCGATTGCAGCACGCCCCCAACGGTGGAGAATGAACTCTGCTGCAGTGTGGCCGCCGCCTGGCCGATGCCGGCCGGGTTGGAGCGCGAGTGGCAGATCGCCGGAACGGTGAGAAAGCTCGGATAGCCGGAGCCGCACGTATTGGTTGTCGAATCGTAGTTGGGATAGCCGGCCGGACACGCGCACGCGGACTGCGCCTGGGCCACATCGTGTTGGCCCGGCACGACAATATTCCACGACAGCAGGAACAATCCGGCAAGAAGAAATCTTGTCGCTTTCATATTCCGGCCTCTCCGAGCGCCGAATTGCCGCGGCCGAGGACCGGGCACGGCAAACTCGCGGCTTGCAACTTGAACATAGCGCAGCCCTACAGACGCAGAACCTCACATGCCAACCTGACGGTCGGCATGCGCCGATATTCGGCGCCAAGCTATCGCACCGAGGAGGATGCGTCTGTTGCCGGCTTGCCACAGCCGGAGCTTTTTTCCTGGGGCGGCGCGCGCCCGTCAGACCCTCAGCATCGGCTCTGAAGGAGATGCCGGCGGAGAGACATCGAAGCTCTGCGCGGGCGATCGCGTCATCACGCTGGTGACGACGCGCTCGACCTTATCGAGCTTGGCGAAATAGAGGTTGCGCGGGCAGCCGCGTGCCTGAAAGCCGGCGGCGCGGCGCTCGGAGGTCAATCCATGTTGCCGCACCACACGGACCCCGATGGCGGCAAGCGGAGGGCGCAGCGCCTCGGCGAATTGATCGGCGGTCAATCCGAGGGTGGTGCCGTGAGGGGCATCGTCGAGCACGATGTAGCGGGGGTAGTTCATTTCTAGCCGTTCCTTCGTTGTTGCGGCTCCTTTGCGTTGCAGTCGCAGGGCCGCCCCTTCCCGGCTACGCGTCGGTATCGGTGTCCCCGACCTTGCAGCAGATATCGAGGTGGATTCGCCGCAGGTCGGCCAGCGCCTCCATGATGTCCTTCATCTGGCCCTCGAGATGGCCGATCTGCTGCAGGCATTTCTGCGCCGTCAGCTGCAATCCGCTGGACGACGCCGCGGCGCCCCTGACGTCGATCATCTGGCCGATCTCGGTGAGCGTAAAGCCGAGCTTCTTGGCTCGCAGGATGATGCCGATGCGTTCACTGTCGCGCTGACTATAGGCGCGAACGCGGCCATCGCGACGCGGCGAGATCAATCCCCGGCTTTCGTAGAAGCGCAGCGCCCGCATAGTGACGCCCCAGAGCTTCGCGAGCTCCGCACCCGAGAACTCCGCCCGGTCGGCATCGGCCGGGTTACCCGAGCGGTCGGGCGTGTGCCAGACGAGCTCTTCGCGGACGGGATCCTGACATTCGACAATGCTGTTCATTCAATTTGCTCCAATCTCACACATGCCGATGACTCGCGTGATCGCGGCCACGGCGCCGTTCGGCCCTGTTCTTGCTGACGTTACGGCAGCAGCGAAAGCAACATGCCGCTAAAGGGACCGCAATTTACTGTTATGAAAGACGTAATATGCTGAATTTATTGAGTTTTATTATAGGGTCGCGAGTCTGGGCCGGCCGCTTGGCGCCTCACTGCGCGTAAGCAACGCCGAGATCGTAGGCGAGCTGCCGGGCGATGAACGGAGCCGGAACGAACTTCTTCAGCTCCCTGCCCGAGCCGTTGCGCCAGGATGGTTGCAACTCATACAGCTTGTTCCTCAACAGTTGCGCCTGTGTGTGGTCGCCATTATGCGCCGCCATGACGGCCCGCGCCACGAGGCCGCCCGGAAATCCGTCCGCCGTCATCTGCTGGGCGTGATGGGCCGCTTCGGCGAGATTGCCGAGCATGTAGTTGCCGAGGAAAAGAGAGAAGTGCTCCCACGCCGGACGCACCACGATCAGATCGTCCCACTTGTGAAGGAGAGCCATGCCCTTGTCGATCTCGCCGGCGGCCACCAAAAGGCCGCCGTACAGGCTGGAGATGGTCGGATCGTACCGATTGAGGACAATGGATTTCTCGCCGGCGGCCTGCCATTCGGGCGAGGCTTTGCGAAAGAAAAGCACGAGGCTCAGAATCTGATAGGCGCGAGCGCTCGCGGGATCCAGCTCGACGCTGCGCCGCGCCGCCGCGAGGGCATGGTCGAGGACCGCGGCAGCTTCTGCCTCGGTCCCGGATCCGTAGAGGAACTCGCGATTGTAGATCAGCGCCAGATAGGCAAATCCGCTGGCAAAATTCGGATCGGTCGTCGTCAGCTGCTGAAGGCAGCTCCGTATCGGGCTTTGATCGACGATCGCGTAGGAGCGAAACGAATCAATCGCCGCGAGCAGGCATCGGTAACGGGGATCGACGGAACCGGTCGAGAGGTCCTTGGCCCGCGCAAGAGAATGGATGATCCCGAACGGCTGCATCAGCGTGGCGGCCGTCTTTGCGATCACTGCGTCCAAGGCTTCCGGACGATCGCGCGCAAGGACGACCCGGTCGAACGCCTGGGTCCAGATCAGCTTGTCCTCCCTGTTGTCGGTCAGCCGGAGTTGCAGGTTCGCGACCGCATTGCCGACATATTCGACCGAACCATCCAGCCGGAAGTCGGCCGCCCCATGACGTTCGGACGGCGCGGCGACGAATGTGCCCGAGCCGGTATTCGCGGGCACCTCCGACAGCACATTGACGGCATCGAACCGAGCGAACGCGTCGCGCAGCTTGTCGCGCAATTCCGACCCCGAAACCAAACTGGGGCGGGGTCCTCCAGTGACCCCGAATTGCGATACGAGGAGCGTCGGCATACCGTTGCCCCGATCCAGAGCAATCGCCCCGGCTTGCGGGGCCTGCATCGCCGATGTGGCTGCAGGATTGGGAGACCATTCCATGCGGACAGCCGGCGCAAACACGCCTGCCCCGATGAGAAGCAGCCCCGCGAGCGGCCACAGCACCCAGCGATGACGTGCGGCGGCGATGATAAATCGTCGGCGAGCCGCCGTCGCGGGAGGCGGTAGACCGGCCTCGCGGCAGCGCAGAGACGGCACGTAGGTGCCGCGCGGCAGCTCGATGATGACCGGATCCGCCGCGCCGGCCCTGGCGTAATAACGCTCCATGGCGCGCCGCAATCGCGTTGCTTCCACCCGGACGATCGGGTCGGCCTGCGGATCGAATCCAGCGCTCCGACCGAGCGCCTCGACGCCGATCGCATAGGCCTTGATCCGAGTGCTCGTGCCGCTCAGCACGGCATCGACCACGAAGGTGAGAAATGCGACGAGTTGCGGCGAGCCGCGCAATTCTTCGCTCGCTCCGATTCGCGCAAGTGCGTCGCGCACTGCCGCACGATCAGGTATTGCATCGCCCGGTTCGTGCGCGGGTCTCATGACGATCGATTTCTCGCTATCGGGACCGACGCCTTTCGACGTCGCCCCGCTTCGTGGGCGTCAACCGATGAAGAATGATAACAGATTTCCGCACGCAACGGCATCTTGTCGTCGCACGGCGCGCCGACCGGTGCGAAATTCGTTGATCTCAGTTAGTGCTCGGGAGTCCGGCCGCGCCCAGATCCGCAACCAATCGGTTTAAGATGTCATCGGCGTAAAAGAACTTTTCGAGTTCGGCGCGCGGGCTCTGACGCCAGAGCGGATTCAACGACACGAGCCGATCGACCGCGCCCTGCAGTGCATATTGATCGCTTTTTTTGCAGGCCATGAGTGCGCGTGCCATCAGGCCGAGCTGGAAAGTGTCGCTGGTGAGCTGGCCGGCGTGGAACGCGGCCCGTTCGAGGTCGCCTTTCAGGTAGCTCCCGATGAAAAGAAAGAACTGCTCGAAGGACGGCACTACCGTGCCGTCGCCGCTCGCGCGCCGCAGCATCGCCATTCCGGCGTCGATCTCGCCTACCGCGATCTTGCGCGCCCCGTAGGCGCCGACGATGCGCATATCGTATCGGTTGAGAGCCATCGCTTTTTCGCCCGCCGCAAAAGCGGCCGCGACGTCATGCCGCGCGAACAGCACGGCGAACAACATCTCGTGGGCGCGTGCGCTGGCGGGATTCAATTCGACGCCACGCCGCGCCACGCGCAGCGCCCGCTCCAGCGGCGACACGTCCTCCGGCTTCGAGTTGAAGCCGTAAAGATGTTCGCGCAAATGAATGGTCGACAGAAAGGTCCAGCCGAGCGCGAACGCCGGATCGAGCGCAGTGAGCCCTTCCAAGCAATCGCGGGCAGCGGCGGTTTGGTCGGGAGCAAACGAACGGAATGATTCGATGGTCTCGAGCAGACATCGATAGCGTGGATCGCCGGCACCGCGGTTCGCGGCCTGACGGCGCCCATACGCATAGATGACGCCGAACGGCTGCACCACCGTCCCGGCCAACTCGCGAACGATCGCCTCTTCGGACGCATGTGCGTCCCGCTCCTCCGCCCGCTCCTCGAACACCCGCGACCACACGACGGCGCCGTCGGCGGCGTCGATCAGCCGAAACCCGATGCGCGCCACGCCCGGCGCATATTCCACGGTGCCGATGAAGCGGTAGTCGACCGGCGGGCGCGATACCGCGGTCGCACGTCCGGCTTCGGCGCCTTCCCGCATCGGCTCCCAGACGATGTTGACGAGATCGAATCTCGAGAACGCATCGCTCAGCCGATCGTGCAGCGACGACGCCGAGACGCTGCGCGGGTCTGGCGCGCCGACGACCTCGAAGGGCTGAACCAGCAGCGTCGGCATGCCGTTGCCCGGCCGCAGCATCGGAACTGCCGACCGCGTGCTCCGCGAGGCGGCCGCCGACGTAGCAGACGAGCCGGACGACCAATCCAGCCGGACCTTCGGCCCAAAGAACGCGATGGCGATGAGGAGGACGAGGGCGACCGGCACCAAAAGCCGCACGCGGCGCAAGCTCATGCGCGGCGCGACATGGTGCGGCGCGGCCGCCAGCGCAAGTGCATCGGCGCCGCGAAACTTGAAAGCCGGCACATAGGCCCCGCGCGACAGTTCGATAATCACCGGGTCGGACATTCCGGCACCGGCGTAGTAGCGCTCCATGGTGCGCCGCAGCCTGGTGGCTTCGACCCGCACGATCGGATCGACTTGCGGATCGAAGCCGCTGCCGCGTCCGAACGCCTCGACCCCGATCGTGTAGGCTTTAATGCGATCACTATCGCCGCTCAGCACGGCCTCGACGACGAACGTCAGGAACGCCACAAGTTGCGGAGACGCGCGAAATTCCTCACTCGCCGCTATCCGGGCGAGCGCGTTGCGTACCTCTTCGGGGGATGGAACGCCGCCCGGCCTCTCGTCGGGTTTCATCTCGATCGATATCTCAATGTGCTTGCGAAAGATTCACGTGGCCGTTACTCGAACACCATCTGTGACGCCGGTATCGACCGTCGCACGCATATAGTGCGTCATCGATCCGACATATAGTACCTCATGGTATAATATCGTCGATACATTCGTTGCGCCGGATTTTACCTTCGACCGAATGGCCGGGAATGCGCGCACCACGACGCTGGTGACGATCGACAGGACCGGGAATCGTCAATGACCACCCGCAAAGCCGTCCGCCCGCCATGAGGCGCGCGTGCGGGCGGCTGACGCAAACACGATCACGCGTGCTGGGCGCGCCGGTGCTTGTCCATCATGTTGATGGCGCGCCGGGCGGACAGCATGGCGCCCTCCTGCCAGGCGCCGACGTGGCTGAGATGTTCGCCCGCGAAGTAGAACGGGCCATCCGGCTCGCCGAGCACCGCGTAGTTCGGGTCCCGATCGGTGGTGTAGCGCGCCGCGATGCCGAGGCTGTAGGGCACTTTCGACCACGCGATCGCCATCGGCTTTTCGAGCTCGCGGCCGCGACCGGGGTGCAGGCCCTCGATGGCGGCGCGGCTCAGCTCGAACTGCTCGTGCAGCGACTTGGCGGCAAGCGCGTCGACCTCACCGCGGGTGGCGTAACCGCCGAGCAGGATGCCCTTTTGGGAGAACAGCCGGTCGCTCGGGTACCACACCAGAGCGGTCGGACCCTTCACCCAGGAAATGCCGCCATAGATCTGGTCGTCGATCTCCCAGAACCGGCGCGACTGCCAGGCGATCTTGATGGCATTGCCGTACTCGACCCCGCGGATGGCGGCCCGGCAGGTCGACGAGAAGTCGTTTTCGATCGGTTCGAGAACCTTGAGCGGGATCGTCACGATGCAGTAGGCGGCATCGATCGCGGCGCGCTTGCCGGAGCGCTTGTCCGTATACGCGACAGTGACGCCGCTGTTGCGGCGCTTGATGGCGGTCACCTCGCTGTTCAGGCGCACCGCCGGACCGAGCTTCCTGGCAAACGCCATCGGGATGCGGTCCATACCGCCGACCGGCTGGAACATGGTGGCCTGGAAGTCGAAGCCCTCCTCGAACAACACGGCATTCCACAGGTCGATGTCGAGGAACGTGCCGAGCGGCACCGGATCGCGCGGCTCGCCGGCCTGATCGCCCGCGGCCGGCAGGCTCTTGTAGCCGGATCGCGTCGAACCCTTGAACGCGAGTTCGGGCGTCAGGTCCCCGTAGGTCTGCAGGAACGCGAGCATGCGCTCCTTGTCGTGCGCGGTCAGCTCCTGGTCGAGCGCGCCGCGATTGATCGCCTTGCCGAGCAGCTCGGAGATTTCGCCGCGCACGTCGTTGTGGGCCTGGCGCATCTCGACCGGCTTGCCGCCATTCGCGGCCGGATTGTAGAGCCGTGCACCGCGGCTGGTGTTGATCTCGACCTCGAGCGCGACGCCGAGCTCCCTGCAGTAGCCCAGCACCGCGTCATGGGCGCTCGGGATGCGTGCCGGGCCGGAATTCCAGTACATCTCGGGATCGAATTCGCACTGCTGCCGCGTGCCGTCGTTCATGTCGAGCCGCGTGCCGCGCCGGATGCTCCAGTTGCGGCCGCCGACGCGGTCGCGTGCCTCCAGCACGGTGCAATCATAGCCGGCCCTGCCGAGCTCATAGGCAGCCGACAGGCCCGCCACGCCGGCCCCCAGAATGACGACCTTGGTGCCGTGCGCGCCCTTTTCCAGCATCAGCGGCTCCGCCACCGCGGCGGTGCTCAACAGGCCCATGGCCTGCATGGTGAGATAGGTCGCCCGGTATCCCCCGACGCTGCCGACCTGCCGCAAGAAGTCCCGACGCGTGCCGCTCATCCTGCCCTCCTCCGGATGGACTCGATGTGACGCAGAAGCCATCATGCCTTGCGGCGGCATCCGGGATCAATCCCGGCACGCGGGCGCCGCGACGCCACATGATCGTCGCAAGCGCCCCCTAGACGATCGCGTTGTCTCCAAAGCCACCACCCCCAACCCCCGAGGATACGAGCCATGCAAGTCCAGCCATACCTGTTCTTCGACGGCCGCTGCGAGGAGGCGGTCGAGTTCTACCGGGCGAAGCTCGGCGCCGAGGTCGAGATGCTGATGCGCTTCAAGGACAGCCCGCAGCCCCATCAGCCCGGTATGATCCCGCCGGGCGCCGAGAACAAGGTGATGCACACGAGCCTGCGCATCGGCGATACCACCGTGATGGCGTCCGACGGTCGATGCCAGGGCCAGCCGAGCTTCCAGGGCTTTGCGTTGTCGCTCACCGCGGCCGATGACGCGGAGGCGGACCGCTGGTTCGCGGCTCTCGGCGACGGCGGCCAGGTGCAGATGCCGTTGGGCAAAACCTTCTTCGCGTCGCGCTTCGGCATGGTCGCCGACCGCTTCGGCGTGTCCTGGATGATCATCGCCGGGCAGCAGTGAGGCCGGCCGCCGCACTTCAGGCAAGGTCGACCTCCGGGCGGATTGCGCCATCCATAGCGTTGGACTTAGCTTGCGACAGGCGGGTTCCGGCTACGGCCACGCAGGCTGGAGTCGCGTGCGGCGAGGCGAGACCTGATGGCGCATGAACGCAGCTCTGTTGAACTCCGGCCGGCGGGCGCGAACAAGCGTTGGCCGGTGCTGGGCTCGCTTGCGTCATATCGCACGTCGTTCCTGACGCGCGATCTCGTCGCGGGCCTCACGCTCGCCGCGATCGCTATTCCGGAGCAGATGGCGACGGCGCGGCTCGGCGGGTTCTCCCCGCAGTTCGGTTTTTTCGCCTTCCTGGCGGGCTCACTGGCATTCGCCGTGTTCGGCAACAACCGTTTCCTGTCCTGTGGCGCCGATTCGACCGTCGCGCCGATCTTTGCCGGCACTCTCGCGCTCTTGGCTGCGCCCGGCTCGGCCGACTATGCGGCGCTCGCGGCCGCGCTGGCGCTCATGGTTGGCCTTGTACTCGTCGCCGGCGGGATTTTCCGTCTCGGCTGGATCGCCGACCTCCTGTCGATACCGGTGACCACGGGCTTTCTGGCCGGCATCTCGGTCCACATCCTCGTGTCCCAATTGCCGACCGTGCTCGGACTGCCGGCGCCGGACGGCACATTGCTCCAGCGTATCGTCAGTCTCGCCGCGCACCTCAGCGAAACGAACCTCTTCACGTTCGTGATCGGCTTTGGGGTGCTCGCGGTCATCGCCGTATCGGAGTGGATCACCCCACGCATTCCCGGTGCATTGATCGGGCTCGGCATCGCGACCGCCGCTGCTGCCGGGATGGGACTCGAAAGCCATGGCGTCACGGTTCTCGGCACCGTTTCCGGCACCCTGCCTACGTTTGCCGTGCCGGGCATCACGGCGGGGCAATGGGCGGGGCTCGTGCCGCTGAGCCTCATCATCGCGAGCGTCGTCATGGTGCAGACGGCCGCCACGACGCGATCCTTTCCGTCCGATCCCGACGAGCCTCCCGATGTCGATCGCGATTTTGTCGGGGTCGGGGCCGGAAATATCCTGGCAAGCCTGTTCGGCGCGTTTCCGGTCAACGCCAGCCCGCCACGCACCGCAATCGTGTCCGAGACCGGCGGTCGATCGCAGATCGCCGGCCTCATCGCGGCGGCCATCGTGCTGGCACTGGTGGCATTCGGTGCCGCGCTGCTGCGCCAGGTTCCACATGCGGCGCTGGGCGGCGTCCTGCTGTTCGTGGCGCTGCGAATCATTCGAATTCATCAGATCGTCGCGGTCTATCGGCAGTCGTTCGGTGAATTCCTGCTGATCGCCGCCACCGCCGGCGCCATCGTGGTCGCGCCCATCGAGCAAGGGGTCGCGATCGGCATCTCCCTCTCGCTCTTGCACGGCATGTGGAGCGCGACGCGCGCCGGTGTCGTCGTGTTCGAGCGGGTGCCCGGAACCTCGGTCTGGTGGCCGCGGAGCCCGCACAGCCGCGGCGAGCGAGAGCCCGGCATCATCGTGGCGGGATTTGCCGCCCCGCTGTCGTTCATCAACGCCTATCGGTTCCGGCGCGACATGCTGGACGCCCAGCAGTCCGCGCCGCAGAAGCCGCGGATGATCGTTCTGGAAGCGACCGGCATTCTCGATATCGACTTCACGGCCGCCCAGATACTGAGCGACCTCATTCGCAGGTGCCATGCGGATGGCATCGTTTTCACCGTGGCGCGCCTCGAATCCGCCCGCGCCCAGGAAGCGATGACACGCTACGGCATCGACACGATGTTGGGGCCGGGCCGCATGTTCCGCAGCGTCGAGGAGGCGATCCGGGCGCTCGACGGCGAAGGTCGCCTCGGTTCGGTTGGTAAAGGCTGATTCTAATTCTTTTGCTGACCCTTGATCTCATTGAATTTCGACAGCGCGCGTTCGAATTTGTCGTTGAAGAGCCACATCGCATCGAGAATTTCGCGGAAGGTCGCAGATGTTTTCGCCCGGTCGGCTTGTCCAAACGTGAAGATGCTGTTGTTGCGCAAATATCCCATGATGGTCGGGTCCGATATTTTGTAGTTGGCCAAGTTGCCTGAGTTGAGAGCGGACCTCGTCGGACTGGGAATGATTTGGATGAGCTCAAAGACTTTCATTTGATCGATCGGATCCGGCAATGCTTTCACGATCACCGGTATTTGCGGGAAACGATCTATGTGCGCGTTCATGAGGCCGTCTCGCACCGCGGTCCAGTGATTGAAGCGATGATCCGAGTTGCCGATCCGGGCCTCTTCCTTGTCATCGCGAGCGTTCAGCGCAGGATCGACAGCCGCGATCGACTTCTTGATCGCCGCCCATTTCTTTCGACCATTTTGGTCTTCGGATACGCCTGTTTGAAAACTTCCCTTGTAGGTATTCGAGCGCGCATTTCCCAGGTTCTGATTGCCGTTGGTCTCGGCAAAGAACAGGCCCAGGCTGATGCGACCCGCCGCTTCGGCAGTTGCCGCATCGAGGCCCTTGGCTCGTGCAATGGCGGTTCCCAGGTCGACAATGTCACGAAATGGAGTATCCGAGCTTTGCGCACTGACGGGCGGCGCCTGCATGACGGCGTAGAGGCTCACATATTCGTCGAGAAGCGGCTCATTGTCGGCTTCGAAATACGCCGGAGGAATCCCGAATTTGTTGGGTCTTCCGATCTTGGACGGAAGCACGGCGGTGAGGTCTCTATACGCGCTCATCATATTGTTGCGGGCAAGATAGAGCGCTTGCCCGGGCAAGTTCGGCAGTTGTTGCCTTAAATCGAGCTGTACGCGCCGCTGGCTCAAGATCGACCTGAAGCTGTTTAGCGCATCGTTGTACGCACCGAGCGCATCCGCCTGTGACTTCTGCGGGCGGTCGGTCGATGGGGTCTGCGCCGCAGCAGGAAGCACCAGAAGAGCGATTGCGAGAACGAGGAATCCAGGTTTCATGATCGGATACCGATGGGCGATTGAACGAAACGGCACATGCGCGACGCGGCGACGCGGCGATGGCGCCAGGACAATGTCGATTGAGCACAATATCGACTAAGCGAAGATCTGTGGAGCACATCCGCCATGCGCGCCGGCGGCGAGGCCGTTCGTTGGCCTGACGGGAGCCTTCATGGCAAGGCCCGGGGATCGAGGCGGGTCCGCGCGCGAAATAGGAGTTTTCCTGTTGCTGTGCCAGCGGAGTGAAATGTGGCGATGGGCCACATGCGGACATCGCGCAAACAAAAACTCCGGTGCACTGGCCGGGATTTCATTGTCATTGCGCCTTCCGCTTGAGCCGAGCTGGCCAGCGCCTGCATGGTCAGGCCGGGTAGGCTGCCGGCGGTCCCGGCCATGCCCGCGCGGTGTTCACTCGCCGCCGTTCATGGGACAGAGTTGAACTGATAGTTCAGGCCAATGCGGGCGATGCTGCTGTTGTAACGGGTGCTTGCCGTCGAAGCATTCGTGAACCAATTCGTTCCGGCCGGCACGAAGCCCGGAAGAACCACAGCCCCGGACGTTCCAATCCCGTACGACACGCTCCCGAGGTCGTAATAGAGATATTCGACCTTTGCGCTCCATCCCCCTGCGAACATCCATTCAAGCCCGGCCCCGAGCGTCCAGCCGGCGCGGATGGACGAGAACAAACCAGCCGTGCCCCATGCTTGGCTGAGACCATGCGCCGGATAGGCGGTGTTCATCGTGGTGAAACCGGCCGATCCTGAAGCGCCACCATAGGCGAAACCAGCCGTTGAATAGGCGAGCAGCGTCGGCATCACCGCAAAGCCAAACCGCGCGCGCATCGTGCCAAGATAATTCAGCGTCTTGGAGGCGGTGAACGTTGTGTTGTCAGTACCCACGGCCGCCACGGGGCTAATCGCAACCCCGGTCCCTGCAAACGACTTCCCTCCCAGGACGCCCTGGATGTCGGTCTCCAAGCCAGCTACCCAGGAGCCAAATTGCCAATTGTAGCCGGCTTGGCCACCGCCAACGAAGCCGCCCCCATCCGGGCCCAACGTGCCGCTGGCTGATAAAGCGGCGGGGACACTATGCACTGAAAAGACCACAGGATTAGCTATCGAATTGATGCCAGCAGGGACAGTATTGACCGTGACGGGATCGCCGCCCCAGACGCCGCCCACATTGGCGCCAACGTACCATCCACACCAAATGCATTGCAGTGGAGGTGGCGCCGGCGCCTCCGCCGTCACGTCTGCTGCCGCAGCCGGCCACGCGACGAATGCAGCGAAAGCGGGAAACGCACGACTGACTCTCATGATCGACAACTAGCGCTGGTTCTGCTTGTTTACAACACTTAAAATCATAAGGACGGAGAGGCCCCGCGGGCGACGCCAATCTCTCTTGTTTTTGATGGGGTTACTAGTGGGAGATTGGTGAACGGAAACGTCCTAAACCGACTTGACCGCCGCTTTCGGTTCCGGGATCAATTCCATTGACCTAGGACTGGCGACGAGCAACTTCGCCCAGCTTGTCGCGATCGGCGTTGCTCAGCTGGCGGCTGCCATAACCAGAACTCCTGTTCCGTCGAAAAAACTCAGGCCGCGCTTCGGCTGGCTGACAACGCTTCCTCTCCACCCGAGCCTGCTCGCCATTGCGATCGATGTCATCGAGTTAGCGATTGAGGCGATTGGATCGCGTAGGTGCAACTTCAGCTGTGGGCCACAAGCAGCAGCAAGAAAAAAGAACGCGCCTCTTTACAGACAATAGGAAGAGGCCTATAATAGGACATAGACATGACCGGTCCGCCTCCGATCGCGGGCCGAGGTTCGCGTGCGCGGAGAACGGCGCACCGATCGTCTCGTCGGCGCAAGACACGGAAACGGAGTGCCCTATGGCCAAGCCCGTCAAAACCAAGGCCGGGAAGACCGAGCCGGCCAAAGCCAAGCCCGTCAGGAAACGGGCGCTGCGGCCGGACCATCCCGAGGCGGGTGTCCGCAGAGGCCCGCGGTCCGCGGCGGGCCGGAAGCGCGTCGCGCAGAACGCACGCCGCCATGGCTTGAGCGTGCCGGCGTTCCCGGACGCGGGCGTTGCCGCCGAGATCGAGGCGCTGGCGCGCCGGATTTGCGGGCTCGGCGGCGCCGCGGCGGCGGATGCAAAGGATGCGGCGTCGCGGCTCCTTGCCGACGCGCTCGCCCCGGATGCGCTCCATCTGGCGCGGCGGATCGCCGAGGCGCAATTTGATGTGAAGCGCGTGCGGCTGGCACGCCATCGCCTGATGGCATCGCGGCTTGCCAATCCGCGCTATCGCACCCGGAAAGGCCTGAGGTCGCGGATCGCGATGCTGGGCCGGGTGGTGGACATGCTGCTGCGTGGCATTCCGATCCCGCCCGACATCGCGCATGCGGTCCACCACCGCCCGCAGGGCGCCGACAAGGAGGCCGAAATCCTAGCCGATTACAGCGTGGAGCTCGCCGCCATGGATCGCTACGAGCGCCGGGCTTTGTCACGGCGCAAATCCGCCATCCGGGCGTTCGACGACGCGCTCGACAAGGCCGCGGCGCGGACGCGCGCCGCACGCGCATCCGCCAGACGCCACCGCGCCGGCGACAGCGACGGCCATTTTGGCAAAACAATTTCCGGCGAAAAGCCGAATGAAATCAAGCAAGCGCGTAGCGAAGCCGCCGGCCCGCGATCCGGCACGTCCCCGGCTGTTCCCGAACCCTCGCGGCGTCCGGGCGCCATCTCGCCTTGCGGCATCAATCCGGCGAAACAATTTCCGGCGATAAATCCAACGATATCAAGAGAGATTGACCTTGCGGGCGGCGGGCGGCACATTCGTGGCGAATGCAGCGCGCAAGCCGCACATGCGGCGACGCCGCCACCTGCCCCGGGAGGATGCCATGACAAACGCCAGTGATGAAGGCTTCGCACGCCGGACCTTTCTCAAGCAGATGGCGACCGTGGCGGGGACGGCGCCGCTCGCGCCGGCGCTCCTCGGCGCCACCGCCGCGTCGGCCCAGACGGCACCGGCCCATCGCAACGAGGAAACCAACCACGAGACCGAGCAGCTCGCCGCCTATGCGGTCAAAGTGCGCTACGAGGATCTGCCCCCAGCGGTGATCCAGCGCGCAAAGGACTGCATCTGCGATACGGTGGCGGCGATCGTCTACGGCGCCGAGCTGCCGTGGAGCAAGATGATCATCGCCTATGCGTGGCGGAACGGCTCGGGCGGCAAGAGCAGAATTCTGGGAACGGGCGGCGATGCCGTGCATGCGCCCGCCGCGGCGCTCGCCAACGGCGCCATGACCCACGCCTTCGAGCTCGACAACCTGACCAAGCCCGACAGCGGCTCGCACCCGGGCGCGACCGTGTTCACGGCGGCGCTCGCCATCGCGCAGGAGCGCGGGCTTTCCGGGCGCGAGCTGCTCACCGCGTTCGTGGCGGGCTCGGAGTCCATGATCCGGATCGGCCACGCCACCAAGCACTCAAACGAAGCGCGCGGCTTTCATGCGCCCGGCACCACCGGGCCGTTCGGCGCCGCGATCGCGGCCGGACGGCTGATGGGGTTCGATGCCGCCACGATGACGAATGCGCTCGGGGTCGCGGGCTCGTGCGCGGGCGGACTTTTGGAATTCGCCCATGCCGGCAATGGCGCCATGGTGAAGCGCCTCCACATGGGGCGCGCGGCCGAAGGCGGCATCCTGGCGGCGAGCCTCGCCGCCGACGGATTCACCGGGCCGACCAGCGTGCTCGAAGGCGAGTACGGATTCCTGCGGGTGTTCTGCAACGAGTGGGATGTGGCGGAGCTCACCCATGGGCTGGGCAAGGACTACTTCACCCTCGACATCATGCTCAAGCGCTACGCCTGCCACATCACGGCGCACAATCCGGTCGAGGCGACGCTCGACCTGCGCAACGAGCACAAGTTCACCGCCGCCGACGTGGCCTCGATCACCATCGCGGGCAACGACCGCATGGCCAAGACCAACAACATCCCGGCACCCGCCGACATGATGCTGGCGCAATACTCGATCCCGTTCAGCGTCGCCCTTTCGCTCTATCGCGATCCGATCGATCCCCGCTCGTTCGACGATTCCGCGGTTCACGATCGCGCCATCCTCGACCTCGCCTCGCGCACCAAGATGACGGTGACACCCGGGCAGGACCGCCGCGACCTGGTCGCGACGGTCGCGGTCAAGCTCAAGGACGGCCGCGAGGTGTCGCGCCAGGTAACGAGCTTCAAGGGCACGCCGGAGCGGCCGCTCGCTCGCGCCGAACTGCAGGAGAAATTCCTGCTGCTGACGAAGCACCTCGGACGCGACAAGATGGCCCCGCTGTTCGATCGCCTGCAGGGCATCGAGAACGAGAAGACGCTCGACTGGCTCAACGTGTGAGGTCGTCGCCGGCGAAGGCTGAGTTCCCGCTCGAACCCCCGGCCCATTTCCGGCGAACCTGAAGCCGGAAATGGCGGTCGCCGTTAGGCGCCGCAACATCCCGGACCGCGCCGTGATCTCGACGGCCGCGACCACGCTAACCGTCTGCATTGGCATGAAAAACCGGACGAGCGCCGATGCCCAGCGTCGGCGTCGTTGATGACGGCATGGGCGCAATGGAACGCTTTTGCTGCAACTGCGTTTCAAATTTGTGGAGATTGCGCGACGTCAATTGCTCGGGGCGTCAATCGTTTAGAAGGAATTCACGCCTAGACAGAGATAAGGATTGAAATCCTGAGGAAGCACGGAGGCAGCCTTGGCGCAACACGTAACGAGGGGCGTAAGCGGTCCACGAGGCGACAGCAAGGAGTTGCCGGAAACGGCGGCACCGGCGGTCACAGGCGTTGCGGCGCATGACGAAGCCGGACGTCCGGCCAGCGCCTTCACGGAGACCGGAGGCGCGACCGTTGCGGCTCTGCTCCACCTGCTGCGCCTCTTGAGTGCCGAACTGGTCCTGATCCGCGGCATCGACATCGCGCAATTCGAGCAGGCCGTTCGCGCCAAGATCAGTGATTTCACCAGCCCGACCGCCAATCGCGAGGCACGTGAGGCCGGGTTGACCCAGGCGCGACATCTGGTCGAGCAGGTGCTGACCCAGGTTCGGGCACAGGCCGAGTTGAAGAAGAGCCTGTCCACCAATGCCGCTTCGGCTCCGGTCGCGCACGCGCCGCAACCTGACGACAGCCGACACGCGGTCGCACCAAAGCTGCTCAACTAGCGCAAGCTAGCTGCCGACCGGCGCTTCCTGCGCCTTCCTGACGACGGGGTCGACTTCCTCGTCCGGCAGCAGGCGGTCGCGCGTGAGGTTGTCGGCGGCGTGCGATGGCTACCATTGGCGAGGTTGACCGGGCTGGAGCAATTTCCGTTCGGCAGCAACACTATACGGCGCCTCCCCGCGTTGCCTCAATGGTGGCGCAACACCAGCCCCGGCGGGGCAAAAATCCCGATCGAATTAACATCGCCTTATCCTCCATGCGCTACCGCTGATAGGCGGTCCGAACGAGGAACAGTATGAGCTTGCAAGAACTGCGCAGTCAGATCACACGGCGGAGCGGCGCAGCCGAGCCGCTTGGAAACATCATCGCGGTGAGCGGCTCCACGGCGACCATCGGGATTCTGCCGAGCGGGCTTTCCAGCGCCGAGGACGCTCGCACGACGGTATCGAAATTCGTGATGATTCATAGCGGCAAATCGCGCCTCATCGGCGTGGTTACCGAAATCTCGCTGAATTTGCCGCCGTTCGCCAAGGAGCAGGGCTATCTGGCCATAGCCGTGGTGGACCTGATGGGCGAGATCAGGACCGACAACACCGGCGCAGAGACATTCTGGCGAGGCGTCTCGGAATATCCGGCGATCAGCGATGCCGTCACGCTGCTGACGAGCGGCGAATTCCGCCTCATCTACAAGAAGTCCGACGCCGAAACAGGTTCGATCGGAACCCTGCAGCAGGATCATTCCACCGAGGCCTATATCAACATCAACGAGTTGCTGAGCAAGCACTTTGCGGTGCTCGGCACCACCGGGGTCGGCAAGTCGAACGGCGTCGTCATCATTCTGCAGCAGATCCTGGAGACGCGACCCGACGTGCGCGTATTCCTGCTCGACGCCCACAACGAATACGGCAAGTGCTTCGGCGAGCAGGCGCTGGTGCTCAACCCGCGCAACCTCAAGCTGCCGTTCTGGCTGTTCAATTTCGAGGAGATCGTCGACGTCTTCTTCGGCGGCCGGGCCGGGGTCGAAGACGAGGTCGCGATCCTCGCCGAGGTCATCCCATTGGCCAAGAGCGGATACCTGCGCTATCGCGGCGCCGTGCCCGACCGCTCCGCCGTCAAGAAGCCCGACAACAGCGCCGGCTACACGGTCGACACGCCGGTGCCCTACGTGCTGGCCGACCTCGTGGGGCTGATCGACGAGCGGATGGGGAAGCTCGAAAACCGCTCCACCCGGATGACCTATCACAAGCTCATATCGCGCATCGAGGGCGTGCGCAGCGACCCGCGCTACGCCTTCATGTTCGAGAATGCAAATGTGGGCGGCGATACCATCGGGGAAGTGCTGACCCAGCTGTTCCGCCTGATCCCGAACGGCAAGCCGATGACGATCATGCAGCTCGCCGGGTTCCCGGTCGAGGTGGTTGACGCTGTCGTCTCCGTGCTCGGGCGCATGGCGTTCGAATTCGGCCTGTGGAGCGACGGCGCCGCCCCGATGCTGTTCGTGTGCGAGGAGGCGCACCGCTACGCGTCCGCCGACCGCAATATCGGCTTCGGCCCGGTTCGCCGCGCGTTTTCCCGCATCGCCAAGGAAGGCCGCAAATACGGCGTGTTCCTCGGGCTCGTGACACAACGCCCGGCCGAGCTCGATCCGACCATTCTGTCCCAGTGCAGCACGCTGTTCGTGATGCGGATGGCGAATGATCGCGACCAGGCGATCCTGCGCTCGGCGGTGTCGGATGCGGCCGCCAACCTCCTGGCCTTCATTCCCTCGCTCGGCACCCGGGAAGCCTTCGCGTTCGGGGAAGGCGTCGCACTGCCGACCCGCCTCACCTTCAAGGACATGCCTCCGCACGCCCGTCCGTACAACGAAGCGGTCGCCCATGTGCGCATGCAAAAGGGCGCGATCGATCAGGAATTCATCGCGTCCGTGGTCGAGCGATGGCGAGGCACCACGTCCGGCAGCAAGTTCAGGCCGGAATCATCGCCGTTCGAAGCCCAGATTGCCGCCCAAGCGCCCGTGCTGCCGCCACGCCCGGCCGGCGGAATCGATGCAGAGCGATTTAGTATTCTCAAGAAGCAGATATCGATTCGCAAGGAGGTTTCCGACCTCACAAAGCCCGAAATGCCGCGCTAGACCGCGGCGTTTCCAAAGGCGA
>Ga0209415_10005964_pt1 | contig 21776 bp, 18 predicted proteins | sample PeaSoiSIISIP2007_FD_187696 | JGI IMG/M metagenome (GOLD analysis project Ga0209415, IMG submission 187696) | Peat soil microbial communities from Weissenstadt, Germany - SII-SIP-2007 (SPAdes) (version 2) | ecosystem: Environmental > Terrestrial > Soil > Wetlands > Peat | place: Germany... | reverse complement strand
CTCTCCTGCGGCCGTCATGCCCGGAAAGCCGCCCGTAAAAGACGCCAACACGGGGCACGACCCCCACAGCATTCTACGACGAGCCCGGCCCCGCCGTAGCAGTAAAAGTCCTTTTTTGATGATAGATGATAATGGATGAGCATCAGGGCAGCCACTCCCCATCTGGAGTGCCGCCAACTGAGAGTGCCTGCAACCGTCCGGCAAAAGCGGTTAGGGACCGTCACCAGTGCGGTGATTGCCCAGCGTTAGCGTTTTCGCGCCTCCAGCAGTGAAGTCTCCGCTCCCTGGCTCGCGCCTCAGCATCAACAGGAAAAGCCCCAACAAAGGGATTGTGGTCACGTAGCCACAACCCGGAATGATGGCGCACAAAGGCGCAATCAGAAGCAGGACAGCGACGGCGCCATTCCAGAGCAATCCTGAACACAATGCCATGGCGATAACAATGATGAAAATGCTCGCATCATGAACCATAAGGTAGTAGCTCGTCAAAGAACTGGCGGCGATCGCCAAAGGCAGCGACGGGCGTTGCCTTGCCGCAGCCACCAGAACCGCAATCGAGCAAGCTGCGATCAGAAGTTGGACATACTCGTGCGCCAGTCTGCCGGCAAAGAGAGCGGTCAACAGTCCCCGCAGGTTGATCATATCGATCGAGTTGCCATAACGAAGAGTGTCCATGCCAGAAGTCGACCGGACGCTCATCGAGAGCAAGGTGTGCGCGTATTCTTTCGCTCCCGCGATGCCCACCAACCACAGCGAGATGAGGCCAGCCCCAGCCGTTGAGGCGGCAAAGCCCGCACAGAAACGCCCTCGACGCCAAACCAGGAACAGCAGCGCAATAGGAAGCACAATCTGGAATTTGAATATGCCGATGCCCACCAGAAGTCCAGCCACGAACTCTTTCTCATGGTCAAGCCCCCAAAGCGCGGCCGCCAGAAGCGTAAGCATGATGATGGAATCCTGGCCTTTCTCCAGCGCGCGGGGGATGGGGAAAAAGGCCAGCAGCAGAAGAACAGGAACCCACTTTCGCATCCATTCCCATTTCCATTTCCAATGATCGGGCTGTATCTCAAGCCGCCGCCCCAGCAAGCGCACACACAGAATCAAGAGCACACCGTTAAAAGCCATGAACACCCAGTACGCGACCTTATAAGGAAGCAGCGACAGCGGCACAAACAACAACTCTTCGAATGCCAGATGGTTAATCGGGAGCGTGAAATGCATCCCAGTCGGGATTAACAGCTCTTCGAAACGCTGCTGGGCACTGTAATCGTAGAGCTCGGTCGCGTGGCCCGTACGGACCATGTACCCACCAGTATAAAGTTGGCGAAAATCGTCCAGCCCGCCCAGAGCCTGAGGCACATACATGGTCGCCAGCAGTATCTGGTAGCCAACCAGCAGCGGAAGAAGCCTGCGGACAAGAACAGGCGGCCAAAATCTCTTCGCGGGCTCGCCCTGCGCAACTGTACTGACAGGCATCATTGGCCGGAAGACATGGGACTTTCTTGTGAAGGTCGAAGGTGTGTTCTTCGATAATGATAATAATGAACCAGCATCAGAGCGGTGACGCCCATGGGAATCTCGAGCGCCGTCCAGAAAGGGACTGCCCAGCCGCGCTCGACCGTCTGCGGTGCCAGAACAAACGAGAGACCCGCCAGCGCGATGCTCGAAATCCACGGCCAGAAGATCGAGCCAATCACAATCACGGAAAGCCCGCGGCTGGCCACACTTCTCCGCCAAATCGTGGCGCGCTCCTCGAATATGATCAGCAGCGCCGGGATCAGCAGCACCTGATTGTACGGGCCATAGGTGGGCACCAGGAGTACCGTGGTGGCCAGCACAAGTGCAAGGATGAAAGCAAAAGCGTTGGTGTTCGCCGCCTGACGGCGCTCTCTCCAGCAAGCACCTGTCATGACCGCAAACGCCACAAGTTCCAGAGCCCGGCTCCATGGAGGGCCAATCAGCTTGTCCATCACCGACATTTCCCCCGTGTAGTTCCGGTACTCGTGAAGCGCCTGCCAGAACCGGGGAATCCAGTGCGGCAGATACCACTCCGAGACAGCACAGAGGACGGCCAGCGAGAGCAGGAATGACACGGCCCAGCGGTAGCGGCGGCGCCAGTCGGCCACGGTCCAGATCGTCAACCAGAACAACAATAGGAAGACAAGTTGCGGCTTGATGGTGGCCAAAGCCAGCGCAATGCCGGCGGCGGTGGGGCGGTCCGACGCAAGCAGGGCCAGCGCGATCGCCATCAGGCCAGCCACCAGAAGCGTCATTTGCTCGAGCTTGAGGCCTTGCATGACGGGCAGGCTGCCGATGGTAAATATAACCACGCTAGCCTGCACCCACAGCGGCGCGGACCAGCCCACCACCCGCACCCATAGCGGAACCGTCGCCACGGTGAACCCGAGCAAGATCCAAAAGAATCCCTTGCGCACGATCTCAAACGGAAGATGGATGGTGGGCGCAAGATAAAAGGCGACGTAGACGGGGTAGTAGAATCCCTGCTGGTAATTTCGCTCTCCCGGCCGGTCCGGTTCGAGCGGGCGGCCGAAGAATCCGGTCTGCGCTTCGCGCGTGACTTCTGCACTGTAAGGGTCGCGGCCATGCAGCAGAAGTTCCCGAGCCCCGAGCCAACGGGGATATAGGTCGGAAAGATTCCCCCGCGGCGAGCCGTGGACGGCGGCGGCGGCGATCTGATACGGGATCAGCACGCGGCTGGCATACAGCCACACCGCCGCGGCGCAGAGGACGGCGGCCAGAATTAGCCGGAGCGGCTTGTGGGAAGTGCTAGCTTTCATCGCGAAATTGAGGGAATTCGGATACTACAGTGCTCAGGTGAACCGGTCCCGGGATGCCTCTAAGCATTTCCGCCGATGTGAGCCAAAACATAAGCAGCATCGGAATAACCAGGTACACATACATGTGCCAAGCCAGCGCGACGATATGCAGAGGAGGCAGGAACAGAACAGCCTCACTGCTCAGCAGGGTAAGCCTTGCCCAGCGCGGGATTCGGCTGTGCTCCGCCAGATACTGCGCGAACAGACCGATGGGTAGAAGCGCGATGCACAGATCCGAGGGACTTAAGTGATAGCTAATCAGGATTGCCGCCAAAACAAAATTCCCGAACGCCAGATTGATGGCACCTCCGGACGATTTACTGCTCTTGAACCTCGACCACGCATACCAGAACAGCGCAATAGAAACAATCCAGATAAGAGCTAACCGAGCGGTTGTGTCTTGCACAATGCCCGAGACGCTGATCAATCCTCTGATGTTCGCCATCGCTGCCGGATAAATATCTGCCCGCTTTAGACTACTCAAGCTCATCAGGAAGCGAGGATACGCTGTCAGGAAACCCCATCCCGAAATACCGGCTGAAATCAGCAGAAACGTCACGAAGACCAAGGCAAATCCACCGAAGAATCCTTTTCTCCTGAGTGACGCCAGCAATACGATCAAAGTAAGAACGATATGGAACTTGAAGAGCCCGCAGCCGAGCAAACAACCTGCCGTAAAGTCGCGCCCCCGTCTCAACTCAATCGCCGCCAGCGTCATAAGCAACAGGAGCAGCAGCGAATCCTGGCCCTGCAGAAGAGCGATCAACACGGGCGGGAACAGGAAGAACGATGGCAGCAAGACGCGCCAGTCGAAGCGTTTGAAGACATGCCGTTGAAACACGATCGCGGTGTATGCCAGAACGCCTACGTTAAGAAGACACCACAGCAAATAGGCGCTCGGCATCGGCAAAAGAGAGATCGGCAAAAACAGCAGCGTTTCAAATGGAGGATGGATGTAGAACTCGCCCGTGCGTCCGGCATAGCGAATCTGGAACTGGTCTTGGGCATCGAAATCGTAGAGTTGGTGCCCATATCCTTCCCGGACCATCCGAGCGGCGGCGTAGCGGTCCGGGAAATCGGTCCCCTTCTCTCTTGCTGCAAAACCGTGCGTGAAATAGTAAACAATGCCGGCTAATGTCAAAAGAAGAAGCACGTTCTGGCCCAGCCGCGCAAACCTGCTCCACCCCGCAATCGAAGATCCCTCCGGCGCCGTCGTCTCTCGATTTGGCAACTGAATCTTCACTGTAAGAAATCCGCAGCACCCCGATATCGAGCCTTGAGTTTGCTGCCCACCCCTGCTGACCCTGGATTCTATCGCCCGCTGGGAAAAGCACGAAATCCATACTGGAATCGAACGGGCACAGTCTCGGGTTTGGGGTATCATCGCTCAGCGTGAGAGCCAACCGCCTTTCTCTATCCAACATGTTCCCACTGATCCTGCTGCTGGGGTTGCTCGCCATGACGGCGCGCAACGCGGTCGATCCCGATCTCTGGTGGCATCTGCGAACCGGGCAGTGGATCGTCGAAACCGGCCACGTTCCCCACTCCGACCCTTTCTCCTTCACACGCGCCGGGCACGCGTGGGTGTCGCACGAGTGGTTATCGGAGGTAGTGTTCTACGAACTCTGGAAACACGGTGGCGCGGCGGCACTGATTGTGTTCTCCTCCATCATTACGACCGTTGGCTTCATGCTGCTTTATCTGCGCTGTCTTCCTCGTACAGGAAGGAAGCACTGGGCAGCCGCTGCCACCGTTTTCGGCGCGTTGGCCTCGGCTCCCTCCTGGGGCGTTCGGCCGCAGATGTTCACCTTTACGCTCGCCAGCCTGCTGCTGTGGCTTCTCGAACGCGGCGAAGATCGGCCGCGACTGCTGTTCTGGATCCCGCCCCTGTTTCTGCTATGGCTGAATCTGCACGCCGGATTCGCGCTCGGCCCCGCGCTGTTGCTGGCGTATGGCGCCGGCCTCATCGTGGAGACGGCCGTGGGCGCCACGCCTTGGCAGCAAACACGTCCCATCGTTCTGCGTGTACTTTTGCTTCTGCTGGCTTGCTTTGCGCTCGTCCCGCTCAACCCCAGCGGCGCGCAACTCTATCGTTATCCTTTCGATACTTTGCGATCGCCTGGGATGCGGTCGCTCATTGTGGAATGGTTCTCGCCCAATTTTCACGAATCGCTTTATCGCCCGTTCTTGCTGGCCTGGCTCTTGCTTCTGACCGCTCTCGCCAGTTCCCGCTCGCAGCCTAAGGGACGTGTAGTGCTGCCCCTTCTGCTTACTGCTTTCGCCGCTCTGGACGCGGTTCGCCACATCCCAATTTTCGTCTTGGCGGCAATTCCGGTCATCGCCGCGGCTCTGCCGCTCACCTCGTCCCCCGCAGCCGTCCTACAACGACGCTCTGACTCCTCGCGGTTTCGCCATCCCTTCTTCAACGGGATGGTTGTCGTTCTGATCGCTGTGTTTGCCTTGGTGAGGTGGATTAGCCTTGCCCGTAACCAGGATGTCCGCGAGGCGGAACAGTTTCCTGAAAAGGCCGTCGCGTTCTTGCGAACCGGCGACCATCCGCAGAAGATTTTTGCTTATTACGATTGGGGCGGCTATGCCGTCTGGAAGCTCTACCCCGAATATCGGGTATTTATAGACGGGCGCGCCGACCTCTATGGCGACGACCTCCTGCGGCAGTTTCAGACCGCCATACTGCTCCGGCCCGGCTGGCGAGACGTTCTCGACGGTGGGGGGGTGGAAACAGTGCTTGTGCCCCCTTCCTGCGCCCTGGCGCAGGCCCTCCTTCTCGATCCCCAATGGCATGTTGCCTTTAGCGACTCCAAGGCGATCATCCTGCTGCGGGAACAACCGGCCGTTGAAGGTGTTGCTGTTTACCATGATCAGTCGGCAGGGGAACGAACGCGAAAAAATGTTTCCCACAGCCTCCCAAATCTGCGAAACTAAAGCGCATACGCACATGGGGATTGGGTTCGACACTGGTCCCGCAGATCGGAGCTTCCGGCGTGAAGCTCCAAGGAGCCCGGAATGACAGATGTAGCTAAACTCTTGTGGCGCAATGAGGAAGGGCAGGACATCGCGGAATACGCCGTGATGTTGGCCGTAATCCTTGTGATTGTGATTGGCACCGTCCGTCTGATCGGCGGCAACGCGAACAACGTGTTCAGCCAAGTGGCGAGCTCAATAAACAACTAGCAGGTTGCAGCGCTCGCAGGAAGCAGGTAATGCTCGCGGCTGTGGATACCTCCACGGCAGCGACTGAGTCAGTTGCCTGAAGGAGAGGAATGAACCGAAGCCGTTTATTGATGATCGGAGGCTTGGCGCTCGCAGTTGGCTTGCTCGTCAGCTTTACTGTCTATAACCGGCTGCGAAGCGTGGCCGGCTCTGAAGCGAATGCGGCCGGAGTACCAGTCGTGGTGGCAGCCGACGATATTCAGGTCGGCTCCAGGTTGGAAGCACACGATGTCCGCCTGATCAATCTGCCGCAATCGGCGATCCCTCCTGGCGGCTTTTCCGGAATGTCCCAGGTTCTGGGCCGGGGCGCAATTCTGCCGGTGAGCAAGGGCGAATTTATTCTTCCCAGCAAGCTGGCGCCGTTGAACGCCGGAGCGGGCCTGCCCTCGATGATCCCGCAAGGAATGCGCGCCGTTTCCGTGCGCGTTAACGACGTGGTTTCGGTGGCCGGCTTCGTGCAACCGGGCACGCACGTGGATGTCCTGGCCACGGGCAATGAAGGCAGCAGCAACGAACGTCAAACCAGTACCGTGCTCGAGAATGTCCTGGTTCTGGCTGTGGGCAAGAGTTTAGACCGCAACGCTTCGGCGGATGCGCAAACCGCCCCGGTGATAACGCTCGCGGTTTCTCCAGACGACGCGCAGAAGCTGGCGCTGGTTTCGCAGGAAGGACGCATTCAGCTTTCGTTACGCAATCCGGTGGATACAAAAAAGGGAGGGATCGGCGCAACCCGGTCCAGTTCCGTGTACCCGGGCGCGGCGAAGGTGGCAGCCCCGGTAAAATCCGCAGCCAGCGTTCGCAAGGTCGCAACCAAGGCTTCGGCAGCGGCGCCAGCACCCTATCAGGTCGAAATGATCCGTGGCAGCAAGCGGGATGAAACCAAGTTTGAAGACAACAAGGACAACAAGTAAGACGCAATACCGCAACGATTCGCGTTTCCTCATTACCTCGATGGATTTGCCCGTGCATCCTCGCAGAGGTTCGAATTCATGAAATCGCTTATGTTGGTCGTAGCCGCTTTAGCTGTTGCGACAACGATGCTTGCGCGCACTCTGGCTACCGACGGCCCTTCCCCGGCTGGCGCGGCTTCGGCCTTTTCTAAGAACGCTTCTTCGCAGAACCAGGACACCCCCGTGATGCCCCCAACCAGCCCGGCCGCGCAATCCCCTCCCGCGACCGCGTCTGCCCCCGGTCCGGGCGATACCGCGGGTGCCGCTCCGCTGCGCGTGATGGTGGGGAAATCCCTGCTGATTAACACCACCGAAAGACTGAAGCGCGTCTCCGTAACCGATCCAACCGTGGCGGATGCACTGGTCGTCACGCCAACCCAGGTTCTGGTCAATGGACTCGCTCCGGGCGAGGTCTCATTACTCATCTGGGACGAACTGGAACGCTCGCGCAGCTTCGATCTTCGGGTGGATGTCGATATCAGCGCCGCATCCGAGGAAATGCGCCGCCTCTTCCCGGACGAGCAGATCAACGTGACGCCTTCACGCTCCGCAATTGTTCTCTCCGGTCACGTAACCACCGAGGACGTCGCCAAGCACGCTGGCTTGCTTGCCTCGGCATATTCGAAGAATGTCGTCAATGTGCTGACCTTCGGCCCAGTCGGGGCTGAGGAAGTACTTCTGGAAGTCAGGTTCGCGGAAGTGGATCGCACGGCGCTGCAGCAAACCGGAGTCAACCTGTTCATGCCGGGGCTGGGCAACACCATTGCCACCAGCCAGACCGGACAATTCGGCAGCCTCAGCGTCACCACCGCAGCCCCGACCACCACCACGCAAAACGGTGTGACCACCACCACCACAACCGCTACAGCGCCTACAACCAACATCAGCAACTTCTTGAATATCTTCGTGGCCCGCACCGACATCAATCTGGGTGCCGTGGTGGAAGCCCTGCGACAGAAAAATCTTCTGCAGATTCTGGCCGAGCCCAATCTGATTGCGGTGAATGGCAAGGAAGCCAGCTTCCTCGCGGGAGGAGAATTTCCCTTTCCCGTCGCCCAGCAGAACGCCAGCGGAATCGCGACCGTCACCATTCAGTTTCGCGAGTTTGGCGTGCGCCTGAAATTTACGCCGGTAATTCAGCCCAATGGCAGCATCCACCTGCACGTGGCTCCCGAAGTCAGTACGCTGGACTTCGCCGATGCCGTCACCGTGGCTGGCACCACCATACCCGCCATCAGCACTCGCAAGGCGGACACGGAATTCGAACTGCAGGACGGGCAGAGCTTCATCATCGCCGGCCTGCTCGATAACCGGGTCACAAATATTACGAACAAGATTGCGTTTCTTGGCGATCTCCCGATCATCGGCAATTTCTTCAAGAGCAAGCAAGACCAAAAGAGCAACTCGGAGTTGATGGTTCTGTGCACGGTGCGCCGGATTGCTCCTAATACACAAACGCCGAAGAGTCCTTCGACTCCAGAACCGTATTTGGATAAGGGCGCATTCGACGGCAAAAAGCCTGGGGTCGGCGGCAAGTAGGCAAGTGTTAAAGATATTTTTGTAACTTTGTTCGGGAAGGGGCATTGGGAAACGAGTCATGCCGGAATTGTCAGTAGCCGTATTCGCCACGGACAATGACCAGCGCGCGGTGCTGCAAGTGCTTGTGGATGGCACCAGCGTGGCCCACACTGTGTGCAGCAATTCCACCATGCCTCTGGCCGCCAACGACCCGGTCATCCGCAAGACTCGGACGTTCACTCCCGACGTGGTTCTGGTGGATATCGCCGTCGACGGCGCCACCTCGGCGTTACGGGCAATCGAATTGCTGCACCAGGAACTTCCCGATGCCGCCGTATTCGCCGTCGGCCCCATGACTCAGCCTCAGCTGATTGTCAGTGCCATGCGGGCCGGGGTGCGCGAATTCATCGAGCGCCCCACCACCACCACCGATCTGCTGGAGGCCTTCGTCCGCCTGACGGCAACGCGCCGCAAGCCCGGCCGCGAAAGCTCGCGGGGAAAAGTCTTTACCATCGTCAACGCCAAAGGCGGCAGCGGCGCGACCACCGTCGCCGTCAATCTGGCTCTCGCCCTGCAGTCGATTCACCACAGCACCGCGCTCGTGGACCTGGCGCCGCTCGGCCACTGCGCCTTGCATCTCAATCTGAAGCCGGCCTTCACCGTCTCGGACGCACTCTCCAACCTGCATCGCCTGGATTCGTCCCTGCTCGACAGCTTCATGGCTCGTCACGATCGCGGCTTGCAGGTATTGGCCGGGCCGGTGACTCCCACGGCCATCGAACCCTCGGCATCCGACTTTGCCCGCCTGCTCGACACCATGGTCGGCCTGTTTCACTACATTGTCGTTGACGCTTCATCCCGGCTCGACAGCGCCACTCGCCTGGTCAGCAACCTGTCGGAGAAAATTCTGCTCGTCGCCCACGCCGACGTCGCTTCCCTGTGGAGCGCCGGACGGGTCGCCCAGTATCTCGGCGAGAGCGGCTCGCGCGACCGCTTTGCCTTGGTGTTGAATCGCTATCGAAAAGTGGTTGGCTTCGATGAAGCCGAGACCGAGGCCGCCATCGGAGCCCCGGTTCTTTGGCGCATTCCCAACCAGTACTTCGCCGTCTCCACCGCCATTGATCGCGGCGTCCCCTTGGTGCAGCAGGGAAACACCGAATTTGCCCGCTCGGTTTCAGCGCTGGCGCAGCATTTGACCAAAGACGATCTGGATGTGAAGCGCGCCGCCTGGTCGTTGTTTAAAACGGTTTAGACTAGCTCTCAGCGGTCAGTTCTCAGCTTTCGACCTTATACCCAAAAGCTGAGAACTGAGAGCTGAGAGCTGAGAGCTAGAATTATGGCCAATCTGCAAGCCTTCGAGCGGAGCGAGTACCAGCAGGTCAAAGCGGACCTGCACCGCAAAATCCTCGACCGTCTCGACCTGGAAAAACTCGGCCGCTCCACCGGAGATTCAGCCCGCGAAGAAGTCCTCATCCTGATCCGCAGTTCGGTGAACAGCGAGGCGGTGCCTCTCAGTTTCGCCGAGCGCGAACAATTATCACGCGAGATTCTCGACGAAATCTTTGGTCTTGGCCCGCTCGAACCCCTGCTCAAAGATCCCACTATTTCCGACATCCTGGTCAACCGCTTCGACCGCGTCTACGTCGAACGCAGCGGCAAGCTCGAAATCACGGGCTTGTCATTCAAGGACAACCAGCACTTGATGCAGATCATCGACCGCATCGTCTCCCGCATCGGGCGGCGCGTCGATGAGTCTTCGCCGATGGTCGACGCCCGTCTGCAGGATGGCTCCCGCGTCAACGCCATCATTCCGCCTCTGGCGCTCGACGGCGCCTGCCTCTCCATCCGCCGCTTTGGCCGCGACCCGATCACCGCGCGCAACATGCTCGACAACAAAACCCTGACCACGCCCATGCTGGAACTGTTGTCGGCAATAGTCAAGGGCCGCCTCAACCTGATCATCTCCGGAGGAACCGGCGCTGGCAAAACCACGGTTCTCAACGTCCTCTCCGGATACATCCCCAATTCCGAGCGCATCGTTACCATCGAAGACGCGGCCGAATTGCAGCTCAAGCAGGAACACGTAGTGCGTCTCGAAACCCGTCCTCCCAACATCGAGGGCAAAGGCTCCGTACGCATGCGCCAGCTCGTCATCAACAGCCTGCGTATGCGTCCCGATCGCATCGTGGTGGGCGAGGTGCGCGGTGAGGAAGCCTTTGACATGCTGCAAGCCATGAATACCGGTCATGAGGGTTCCCTCACCACCGTCCACGCCAACTCGCCGCGCGACGCCCTGGCGCGTATCGAAAATATGGTATCGATGGCCAACCTCAATATTCCCGAGCGCGCCATTCGTCATCAGATCGCCAACGCGGTCCACGCCGTGGTCCAGGTCGCGCGTCTCTCCGACGGGTCGCGCAAGGTGATCACCATCTCCGAGGTCACGGGCATGGAAGACGACATGATCACGCTGCAGGACATCTTCACCTTTGACCGCAGCGGCATCGACGAGGGCGGCAAGGTGAAAGGCATGTTCCGTTCCACCGGCCGTCCGCCGCAATTCGCCGACCGTCTCGCTACCGCCGGCTGCCGCCTGAGTCCCGAGATCTTCAAGTCCCGGATGGAGGTCTAGCGCATGCAGTTTTTTATCGCGGTGCTGGTGTTTGTGGTGGTCACCTTGGCGGTGTTTGCCGCCATGTCTTTGCTGGACGAGCGCAAGGCCCAGGCCCGCGTTCTCCGCGAGCGCCTCTCCACCGTTCAGAAGCCCACCGAACAAGCCACCCCGGACGTGGCCCTGCTGCGCGACGAACTGCTCAGCCGCATCCCCGCCTTCGACACCCTGCTGCGCCGCTCCGAGCGTGTCTCCGCTCTGCAGAAAATCCTGGCCCAGGGAAACGTCGATATTCGCGCAGGAAATTTCCTGATGCTTTGCGCCGTCTCGACCCTGGTCTTTGCCGCTCTCGCTTTCTTCGCCGGCGGCACGGTGGTGTTCGGCTGGGCCGGCGCCCTGCTCGGTTTTTTTGTTCCCTACGCCTACGCTTCGCATATGCGCTCGAAGCGCTTCCAGAAATTTGAGGAAAAGTTTCCTGAAGCGATCGATACGCTCGCGCGCGCGGTCCGCGCCGGACACGCCTTTACCACCGCCCTCGAAATGATCGCCAACGAGGTCGCGGAACCCGTCGCCGGCGAATTCCGCCAGCTCTACGAAGAGCAGAAATTCGGACTCCCGGTGCGCGACGCCCTGCTCAATCTGGCCGATCGCGTGCCTCTGGTTGACGTCAAGTTCTTCGTGACGGCGGTGATGTTACAGCGCGAAACCGGCGGCAACCTGGCCGAGATTCTCGACAACCTTTCCTACGTGATCCGTGAGCGCTTCAAGATTTTGCGCCAGGTCCGCGTGCACACCGCCCAGGGACGCCTCACCATGATGCTGCTCATGGCGCTGCCGCCCGTGGTGGTGGTCGTGATGCTGATTCTTAACCCAGGCTTCATTCGCCCGCTTTTCACCGACCCGTTAGGGCACGCTTTGATCGTCGGAGGCATCACCTTGCAGACGATGGGCTATTTTGTGATTCGCAGAATTATCAGGATTCAAGTGTGATGAATCGGTCGTTCGTCGCTGGTCGTTGGTCGTTCGAAGTCGTTGGTCGTAAGGAGGGTTGCCAACGACCAACGACGAACGACCAACGACCGGCAACTAAGTAAAGGTCTAATTCATGCCCCTGGCACTCGCCATTTTCGTTTTTCTCGCTATCGTGGTGATGGTCTTCGCCTTCGGAGCGGCTGCGGTTGTGCCCTCCTCTGTGCTTGGCTCCCGTCTGCGCGAAATCGGCTGGCAGCGCCCCAAAGCCCAACCAAAGCCGGTTATCCGCGAACGCATCCAGCAGGCCCTCGATCCGCTCGCCCGGGCCTTGCCCACCTCGTCCTCGGAAGTTTCGAAAACCCGCCTTTGGCTGATTCAGGCGGGATATCGCAACGCCCAGCACCTGACCATCTATCGTGGCCTGCGCGTCTTGTTTGCCGCGCTCGGTTTTCTGTCCGTATTTCTCTTTACCGGATTCGATTCGCCCATGCTCCTTCTGGGTGTGACTGCATTCGGTTTCTTTATCCCGCGATTCATACTCAAAAAGAAGCTGGAGCAGCGCCAGCGCCTGATTCGCCTCGGCCTTCCCGACGCGCTCGACTTGACCGTAATCTGCGTCGAAGCCGGCCTCTCGCTCGACCAGGCCATGATGCGAGTCGGCGAGGATCTGCGCACCGCCCACCCGGAACTGAGCGGCGAATTTCATCTCTTCGATCTGGAAACGCGCGCCGGAAAACCGCGCGTCGAAGCGCTCCGTAATCTGGCCGAGCGCACCGGAGTCGATGACATTCGCGCGCTCGTCGGAACCCTGATTCAGACCGACCGCTTCGGCACCAGCATTGCCCAGGCTTTAAGAGTGCATTCCGATTCCCTGCGCACCGAGCGTCGCCAGCGCGCCGAAGAACAGGCAGCCAAGACTACCGTCAAAATGATTATCCCCCTCGTCCTGTTTGTAATGCCCTCCCTGATTTTCGTAACCGTCGGCCCGGCCGTAATTCAGCTGATGCACATCTTCGTGCCCGTCGGCGCGGGAAAACGGTGAAGATCACTGAATGGAAGATCATTGACTGAATGATTCGATGGTTCACCCCAAGGGATACGCCTTTAACCGCACACGCACCACGTATCTCGCGACCGATCTCCTGATCGCACGCACCCACTGGTCCCGCTTTCGTGGCCTCATGGCCACCGACTCCTCCCATTTCACCCGCGGCCAGGGATTGTGGATCAAACCCTCCCACGGCATCCACACCTTCGCCATGCGTTTTCCGATCGACGCCGTTTACCTGGACCGCGACCGGGTTGTCATCCACATCGAAGAAGAACTCAAGCCGTGGCGCATGGCCGCAGTTCGCATACAGGCCGCATCGGTCCTCGAGCTTCCCACCGGCACCATCCGCGAGTCCCTGACCGTCGTCGGAGACCAGGTCGACATTTCTTTCGAAGAACGGCCGAGTCACACCCAGGCAGCCTGAACCAGGTAGCGAAGTGAAAAAAGACACAAAGTAAAAAAGGTGAAGATGGTGAGGAGTAAGGAAAGTGAGGAAAGTAGAGGGTGCCCCAGGTGCGCGCCCGTCCTTTGGGCGCTAACCTGGGGCACCGTCGGATCGTTAGTACGCCGAGGTCGAACAAGATTTTAGATAGTGCCCCCAAAAGTGGGCTTGACTCCGCTGTTAAAATAAATCGAGGGCAAAGGGTTTTGCTCGAACACGACCCCGCTCGTTGACAACAAAACCGACTCTGATGGGCCGACCCCAGTTGGCGATCCTATGCAGCGGGTACGGCCGCCCCGCAGAAATCGCTAGAAACCAAACTAACTCCTTATTCCGTAATACTTTACCTATAAGTCCTTATTCCTCAAAGATCTGGCAGAAAATTTTCTCTAAGTTGATGATTCCAATAGACCGGGGGAGGGGAGGGGGGCACCACCTGGAAGAGCACCTCGCTTCCAAGCTCTCAGAGAAACTCCGCTGTCGCGCCAAAGAAAAAAGACGCAAAAAAGCACTAAAGACAGGCGAAAGAATCCCTCAGGCACACTACACTAGTACCAATCCCCCGGAAACACAGTCCGAAATTTAGTCCGAATTAATGGTCGAAGTTGCCACCATTCCCGAAAGCGTCACCCAGTGGCCCGAACCGCCTCGCCTGCTGGTGGAATGGTCGTCCCGATGGGAAGAGTTCAAGTCCGCCTTCGGTCCGGCGCTCACCCGTCCTCCGAAGCGCTTGGCCGGAGAAGCTCCGGTCGGCATGTTCCCGTATCGCGGCATGCTCGTCTGCTGGCTGCTGGAGTGCCTGTTGCTGATCGCAGTGATCGTGCTCCCCGAACGCTTTATCAGTATGGAACTCCCGCTTCCGCCAACTCACCCGGAACGGGACGTGATCTACTACTCCGGCAACGAACTGCCGCGAACCCAGGACCGAGGCGGCGCGCAGGCCGGCAAGTCCGGACGCGCCGGTGGCAAACAAGCTCACCATCGCACGCAAACCATCCGCGTAGCGCGCGGCGACCAACCCCGCGAGACCGTGGTGGACGCGCCCAAACTCAAGCTGCCTCATTCCGATTCTGCAGTCGCTAATCTGCTCGCGTTCAAGCCGAATCCCGGACCGCCGCCCGCCGAAGGGCTGCGTTCCTCTCTGATCGCGCCCGTATTGCCTGCCGTGAGCCCGGTGCCGCCGGCTCCCGAAGTGAATTCATCGGGAAGCCGCACTCCAAATAATCTGGCGACCACCATCATCGCTCCCGCACCCGAGGTTTCTCACTCCAGAACACGCACCGCACCAGCTTTAAGCGCAGAGATCGTCCCGCCAACGCCGAATGTCGCGCGAGATAAAATGCGCACAGCAGATCCGCTCGCGCCGAACATAATCGCACCGGCTCCACGGGACGCGCAGCGCGACTTGGCCAGTTCCCGAGTCCCACTCACTCAAACCGTCGACGTGGTTGCGCCGCCGGTTTCCGCTCCGCCACGCGACATGTCGTCCACATCCAGGCTTTCCCTTCCAGCCCCTGCAATCGTAGCGCCTCCGCCATCGCAAGTGAGCCGCGATCTCAACAGCTGGGGAGGCTCCGCAGCGGGCGACGTGCGCGCGAATCCCGTGCCTCCGCCGCCAAGCACGTCCGGCGGAGGATCGCGCGGAAGAATCGGCGTTGGAGCGCTGGGCACACAAGTTGTACCGCCCCCAGCCAGCATCGGCGGTGATGGTTCCCATGGCAACGGCGGAGGACGCGCGGGTCAAGCTGCCGGCACAATGCTGGGCTCCGCCGACGTCATACCGCCTCCGCCCGGTCTGGGCGGCGGCAAAGCCCTCTCGGGCAGCGGACGCGGCAACAAGGGAACCGGCGCTGGCGGACCCCTCGATTTGGGCTCTTCCGTAGCTCCGCCAACTAACGCCGGAGGAAACGCGGCCGGCAACGGCGTGGTCGTCTCCAGCCAACCCGGATCGCAACCCGGACTGCCGAACTCCAACGGCGGCGGCGCAATCGCCATGTCGCCCAGCGGCACGGGAAAGAGTGGCCTCGGCGGCAGCGGCGGGGGAGAGGGCATTGGCAAAGGCAATGGCCCCGGCAGCGGCATGCATGGAGAAGGGTCAGGCGCTGCAAAAGAGGGCACAGGCCGCGGCTCCGATCCCAACGCACGCGGAGGAATTTCGCAATATCCCGGGACAGGAGGCGCGGGCAACGGCACCACCGGAGCGCCCGCCATGCCCGGAGTTTCCGTGGAAGGCGGCACCACCACCATCACGCTGCCCAGTTTCGGAGCGCCCGGCGGCGATGCGCCCGGCACCGGCCCCGGACATTCCTCGGTGAACGACCACAAACGATCCGGAATTACGGTGATCGCAACCTCGCGTTCGGGTGGAGTGTTTTCTTACTACGGCCTGCTCAAGGGCGACAACTATTCCATCTACATCGAAACTTCGCTGGGACCGGCGGTGATGCAATATTCCGATCCGTCTTCAGCCACGCATCCTTCGCGCGAAACGTTAAGCGAGCCCGAGCCACTCCGCAAGGACATTCCCGAAGGCTTGCGATCGACCCGAGTCGTGTTCACCTGCATCCTCGACCGCACCGGCGTTCTAAAAGACCTGAGAGTGCTGGATCCAGGCGCGGCCGATACCACATCAAGACTCCTGGCCGCGCTCCCGAAGTGGAAATTCCGCCCAGCATTTCGCGGAGAAGAGCCAGTGGAAGTAACGGCAATTATCGGGTTCGGAATTGATACGCGGTAAAGAAAACTCTTTGATCCGCGAAGATCGCCGGGGACGAAGAGTAAACGTGGTCATGCACGATGGCAGATACGATATCCCCGCGGGTAGGGCTTCCCCCGTGCACCTCTGTGCTCTCCGTGGTTCAAGAATTTTTGTGCTCGTGAACCAATGGCCTTTTTGAGCGCAAGGTTTCAAAATCAATATCCCTTTCGCTTATTTACCATTGCAAGCAACGGCTCACGCTTAAGATAGCGCCGCAGATTCTCGGAAAACAGCGCGTAATGCCGCTCCCATAGCTTGTCGGTCAACGCCGCCGTGTGCGGCGTAATCAGCAGATTCGGAACATCCCACAGCAGGGAATCCGAAGCCAGCGGCTCTTTCGGAAATACATCGAGCGCCGCGCCGCCGATTCTCTTTTCGCGCAAAGCTGCGGCAAGCGCGGGTTCATCGACCAGTTGACCGCGGCCGACGTTGATCAGGCAGGCATCCCGCTTCATGAGCGCCAGGCGCTCGGCATTCGCAATTGCCTTTGTGCTCGCTGTAACCGGCGCTGCCAGCACGATGTAATCGGATTGACGAAAAACTTCGTCGATTTGCGTCGGTCCGAAGATGACATCTGCGCCTTCACTTCCCTTCCCCGGATGCTCGCGCACTGCGATCACGCGCATGCCCAGAGCCTTCGCACTCTTGACCACAGGACGCCCGATGCTGCCAAGGCCGATCATGCCAAGAGTGTCGCCCGCAACCTCCCGGATTCGAGGCAGCTCATCCCAGAGAATCTGCTGTCCCCAAACGTGCTTCTCCTGCAGCCGAACTGAACCTGGGATTTTCTTGGCCAGCGCGAAGATAAGCGCAATGACGTGCTCGGCCACCACTGGCCCGTGCACTTCCCGAGCATTAGTGAGAACGATGGCGCTATCGACCAGTTCGGGGAAAATCAGCAGATGGACGGCCGCTGCCGGAGAGTGAATCCAGCGCAGCTTCTTAGCCGCTGCAATCTGTTCCGGACGGATCGACCAGGCAACAACGATTTCGGCATCGACGATCTCGGCATCGATGCGTTTGTAATCGGGCAGATTGACCACGTTCACTTGCGGAAATTCCCGCTGCAATCGTTGCGGGAACCAAGCCGGCGCGTTCCATTGATCAAACGGATGGTGAACGGCGATGAGCAGTTTCGAGATCGGGTCGTCGGGCGATCGGATCATCGGGTGATCTAAGAATCCTCTTCGGCGTCCTTTGAGTCTCGGCGGTTCAAGCTTTCAGTGGCGTCCGCAAATCCGAGCCTGTCATTTCCTTCGGCTCATTGATCCCGAGCATCCCGAGCATCGTCGGCGAGATATCCCGCAGCGAGCCGTTTGGCTTCAGCGTGTACTGCTTGGCATCTTCCGCCATCACGATAAACGGCACCGGATTCGTAGTATGCGCCGTATGCGGACCACCGCTTACGGGGTCGATCATCATTTCGGCGTTGCCGTGGTCGGCCGTAATCAGCATCGCTCCGCCCTTGGCGCGCACAGCTTTTTCGATCTCGCCCAGGCAGGCATCGACGGTCTCTACGGCCTTGATGGTGGGCTCGATCTTGCCCGAGTGCCCAACCATGTCGGCGTTGGCGAAGTTGACGATGATGACGTCGAAGGTGCCGTCGTTCGCGGCTTTGACAACTGCTTCGGCGACGCCGGCGGCGCTCATCTCCGGCTTCAGATCGTAGGTGGCGACTTTTGGCGATTGAATCATCACACGATCCTCTCCCGGAAAAGGCTGCTCGACCCCGCCATTGAAAAAGTACGTCACATGCGCATACTTCTCCGTCTCGGCCACACGCAGGTTGCGCATATTGAGCCCGCCCATGACATTCGCCAGAATATTCGCCATCGACTCCGGTGGAATCACCACCGGCAAGTTAAAGTTCTTGTCATACCGCGTCATGCAAACATACTTCAGGTTCTTGGGCGTACGCTCGCGGGGAAGAGTTGCGTCGAGATCGGCTGCACCGGGCAAATCGCTGCCCCCCTTCTCGTTCAGCCCACTGTTGCGGCATAGTGCACGCGTGACTTCACGCACACGATCAGCCCGGAAGTTAAAGCAAATGCAGGAATCGTCGTCACCGATCTTAGCCAGCGGTTCGCCGCGCGCATCCGTGCAAACGAACGGCACCACAAACTCGTCGGTCACGCCCTGGTTGTAAGACTCTTTCATGCCCTGCACGGCGTCGACCCGAGTTCCCCCCTCGGCTTTGCCCTCGACCATCGCGCTGTAGGCCTTGGCGATGCGCTCCCAGCGCCGGTCGCGGTCCATCGCGTAATAGCGGCCGTTGACGGTGGCGATCTTGCCGGAGTGGCACTCGCGCATCTTCTGCTGCAGTTGTTCGAGATAACCAGCGCCGTTGGTGGGCAAGGTGTCGCGCCCATCCATAAAGGCGTGTACGAAGACGCGATCGACCCCCTGCTGCTTGGCCATTTTCAGGAGTGCGTACAAGTGCTCCTGCCGCGAATGCACACCGCCATCGGAGACCAACCCGAAGAGATGAAGTTTGCGCCCGCTGGTGCGTGCGTTTTTCATCGCTTCAACCAGCACGGGATGCGAGAAGAATTCTCCGTTCTGGATCATCAGGTCGATGCGCGTGATATCCATATGCACGATGCGCCCGGCGCCAATATTCAGGTGTCCGACTTCGCTGTTGCCCATCTGGCCTTCCGGCAGTCCGACAAACGGCCCGCTCGTGTGAATGAGCGTGTTCGGATACTCGCGCAGCAACCGGTCGTAGATGGGCTTGCGCGCCAGGGCAATTGCGTTGGCCTTGGTTTCGGCGCGGTATCCCCAGCCGTCGAGAATAATGAGGACGAGAGGTTTCGGACGAGACATAAAATCGCTATTGGCTCCTAGCTGTTAGCTCCTGGCTTTCAGCAGATAGACTGAATCTCTTCCTGCAGCCATACATCTCATACTATTGCAGAAAATCAACTCAGAGGATAAACATGTCCATCAATGAACTTCTCCTGACCGAATTCGATGAAGAAATCAAGAAGACGCGCACCATGCTGGAACGCGTTCCAGAAGACAAGAAAGACTTCGCGCCGCATCCCAAATCGATGCCGCTGAACAAGCTCGCGCCTCACGTGGCGCAATTGGCCGGCTTTGGCCTTATCATCCTCACGACTCCGGAGCTTGACTTTGGGAAGACCAAGATGCCGCCCGTACCCTTTGATTCCGCGGCGCAATTGGTCAAGACTTTTGACGAAGGAGCAGCCAAAGCCCGCGCCGCGCTCAAGAACACTAAGGATGATGCGTGGACGCAGCCCTGGAAGCTGAGTTTCGGGGACAAGCCCATCTTCAGCGGCTCGCGCTTTCTGGCTTACCGGCAAATGTTCCTCAATCACCTGGTGCACCACCGCGCGCAGCTCGGCGTGTATCTGCGCTTGAATGAAAAACCGGTGCCGGCGACGTACGGGCCATCGGCGGATGACAGGATGGGGTTTTAGCGGGGACTTATTACCAGAAAAGATCCTCGATCTCCTTGGGGAGTGGATCGTTGAAATCATCGGGGACCGTGAATTCGCCCTTCGCGGAGCCGAGGACACGCCCGTTAGCCCACACTCCCTCCAAATGGATCACGGGCAACTTCGCCCCATCTCCAAAGTGACAGCGCACTGCTTCACGCACATTCACCTTCAACTCGTCCATGGTGTCAGCCTGCGTGAAGATGGAATGGCCGACAGCGCGGGCTTCATAGCCGCCCTCGGGCGACTCTCGCACGGAAAAAACGATCTCAGGTTCGGGCATGGCTCTGCAGGAATTATACCGTGCCACCTTATACGATCTCAGCCTTATTAGTCGCCCTGGGCCTGGGTCGGAGCATCTAGATATACTTCGTTTGAGACGGGATGCCAGCAAATTGGATGTCTCCACATGGCGAGTTCAGAAGCAAACCGACAGACCGCTGTCGTCGTGCCGGGCGTAAGTCCCGACGTATTCCCTTGGGACAAATATCCTTTGCCTCAAATCCTTTACAAGTACTTTCCGCCAGAACGGCTGCCCGTTCTGACGCAGTGCCTGATTCGTTTTAGCCAGCGCCAGGTATTCGAAGATGCCTACGACTTGCGCCCCGACATTGCGAGTTTCGGAAACCAAGCCGCAATCATGGAGTTTATGGCAAGCGATCCGGTCCTCAGGCGTCATCCACCTTCGTTGCGGGAAGCCGTCGCTGAGCATGTGCTCAATACTCCGGGGCGGGAAGCGGAACTGATACGACAAACCCAAGGGTGGCTTACCGAGCCTGACAGTATGTTGGTTTTATGTCTTACGGAGGATCCGAGCTCCGATCAAATGTGGGAACAGTACGCAGACGCTAGACGCGGGTTTGTAATTGCTTTTAATACATCGGATCCTTCGTTCAAACATGTACGAAGTCCAGGACGGATCGGGAAAGTCGAGTACACCGACGAGCCCGTTCCCGACTTTCTCACAACGTACGGAATGAATGTATTTTTTCAGAAGAGAACGCGGTACAAATTCGAAGCAGAGTGGCGAAGCATTAGGAGATTTACCCGATTCCGACCGGAAAACATTCCGCATCCAAAAGACGCCTTGCCAATCTACCTCGCCTCATTCGACCCTGCTTGTATCACCACTATCCTCATCAAGCCAGAATGCGCGGTGGAGTGGGAACTGCGAACGCTTGAAGCCGTCGATTATCGGTACCGACATGTCGCCGTGGAATTTTCGCGTTAGTCATCTCCGGCTCGCCCAGTTCAAGGCAAGCCTGAGATTCACCGCTGTAACATCTCTCACCCCTTGTAGTTCAGCGCCTTCACCCCCAAGAACCGCGCCGCGCCGCCTAACTCCTCTTCAATCCGCAGCAACTGGTTGTACTTGGAAATTCTGTCCGTCCGCGAAGCTGAGCCTGTCTTGATCTGTCCTGCGCCCGTCGCCACCGCCAGGTCGGCAATGAACGTGTCTTCAGTTTCGCCCGACCGATGCGAAATCACGGTCGTGTAACCGTCGCGCCGCGCCAAATCGATCGCGTCGAGCGTCTCACTGACCGTGCCGATCTGATTGAGTTTGATCAAAATCGAGTTGGCAATTCCCTTCTCGATGCCCTCGGCAAAAATCTCAATGTTGGTGACGAAAATATCGTCGCCCACCAGCTGAATTTTGCCGCCCAGTTCTTTGGTTAGCAGCGCCCAGCCCTCCCAGTCGTTCTCCGAGAGCCCGTCCTCAAGCGACACGATCGGGTAATCATTCACCCATTTTGCCCAGTATCGAACCATGTCTTCCGAATTCTTGGCCGACTTGTCAGATTTCTTGAAGACATATTTGCCGTCCTGATAGAACTCGCTGGCCGCTGGATCAAGCGCAATCGCGATTTCCTCACCCGGCTTGTAGCCCGCCTGCTGAATCGCCTCCAGCACGACTTCGATGGCCTCCACGTTCGACTTCACCGACGGA
>Ga0209415_10005963_pt1 | contig 21777 bp, 20 predicted proteins | sample PeaSoiSIISIP2007_FD_187696 | JGI IMG/M metagenome (GOLD analysis project Ga0209415, IMG submission 187696) | Peat soil microbial communities from Weissenstadt, Germany - SII-SIP-2007 (SPAdes) (version 2) | ecosystem: Environmental > Terrestrial > Soil > Wetlands > Peat | place: Germany... | reverse complement strand
CCCACAGTCCGGGTGCCTACGAAGACGTCGTCCGCATGGTCGTGCCCGAGCTGCAGCGACGCGACCTCCTCCGGCGCCGCTACGTCGGCTCCACATTGCGCGAGCACCTCGGCCTTCCTCGACCGGAACCGGCAGTCCGTGCCTGACGGACAAGGTCCGCTGAGAGGCCTGCGGGTCCTGGACACCGCCACCCTCGCAGCCGGGCCACTAGTGGCGACTGCGCTCGCGGAGTTCGGCGCCGACGTCATAAAGGTCGAGCAGCCCGGCAGCGGCGACCCGATGCGCACCTGGGGCGAGCGCAAAGACGAGATCGGGCTCGTGTGGAAGAGCATCAGCCGCAACAAGCGCTGCGTCACTCTGGACCTGCGTCACGCAGAAGGACAGGAGCTCTTCCACCGCATGCTCGAGGTGAGCGACGTCGTCATCTTCGGCAACCGGCCGAGCGCACTGGCCCGATGGGGGCTCGACTGGCCGTCGGTCCACGACGCCCATCCGCGCGTGGTGATGCTGCACATAAGTGGCTACGGCGCAGGCGGACCGAAGAGCGACCGTCCGGGGTTCGGCACGTTGGCCGAGGCCATGAGCGGCTTCGCCCACCTGACGGGCCTCCCCGACGGACCGCCCACGCTGCCGCCGTTCATGCTGGCCGACGGTGTCGCCGGCCTGGCCGCCACCTACGCCGTGCTGATGGCGCTCTACCACCGTGACCTGCGAGGCGGAGAGGGCCAGCTGGTGGACGTAAACCTCATCGAGCCGCTTGCCCGGCTCATCGAGTCGGCCACTTTGACCTTCGACCAACTGGGATCGATACCCGCCCGTGTGGGCAACCGTCTCGACGCCAGCGCACCGCGCAACGCATACCGCACTGCAGACGGCAAATGGCTGGCTGTATCGGGGGCCTCACCCAACATCGCCGCGAGGGTGTTCCGGGCGGTGGGCCGTCCCGACATGGCCGACAACCCTTTCTACTCCGACCCTGTCATGCGCCAAGAACGCGCAGTAGAGGTCGACGACGTGGTGGCAGCTTGGGTCGCCGAGCGCACCCTGGCGGAGGCGATGGCAGTGTTCGAGAAGGCAGAAGTTGCGGCGGCCCCGGTCTACGACGCTGCACAGCTTCTGTCCGACGAGCACCTGCGGGCGCGCGGCACCTTCGTGTCGGTCGACGATCCGGACCTCGGGCGGATCACCGTGCAGGCGCCCGTCGTGCGACTAAGCGAGACGCCCGGACGGATCGAGCACCTCGGACGCCCTCTAGGCGCCGACAACGAGGCCGTGTTCGGAGAGTTGCTCGGAGTCGACCCCGAGCGGCTGAAGGCGCTTCGCGAGGCAGGCACAATCTGATGCGCGACAACTTGTCTATACCGCCTCCACGAGCAAGGCGCGCGGAGCTCGCAACCCCGGCGAGTTCAGAGAAGATGTGCACCAAGGCGGCGGCCTCGGGGGCGGATCTGGTCTTCTTAGACCTCGAGGACGCCTGCGCGCCAAGCGCCAAGGAGGCTGCGCGCAAGATCGCTGTGTGGGCCTTCACCGAGCTCGATTGGGGTCGCACCGTGCGGGCGGTGCGGATCAACGGCATCGACACACCGTGGTGCCACGGGGACGTCGTCGAGATCGTGTCCGGGGCCCGCGAGGCGCTCGACGTGATCATCGTCCCCAAGGCTCGCCGGCCCCGCGACGTCTGGTGGGTGCACGTGCTGCTCAGCCAGCTAGAGGAGAGCCTCGGCCTTTCCAAACAGATCGCGCTCGAGGTGTTGATCGAAGAGGCGGAGGGCCTCACAAACGCGCCTGCCATCGCCCGCGCCAGCGATCGTCTCGAGGCGATCATCTTCGGCGCCGGAGACCTGTCCGCGTCGATGCGGGCGCGCGTCGACGGGAACTTCGATCCCCTCGGCGACTACCCGGGCGACTTCTGGCACTTCGCCCGGGTCCAGGTGCTCGCGGCTGCGCGCGGCGCCGGGATCGACGCGATCGACTCGCCCTACCCCGCTTACCAGGACCTGGCCGGATACCGTCGGTCGGCAGAACAGGCAAGCCTGCTCGGCTTCGACGGTAAGTGGGCGATCCATCCAGACCAGATCGGCGTGGCTCACGAGGTGTTCTCCCCCACCGAGAAGGAGATAGCCGAGGCCGAGGACTCCATCCGCGCTTACCGCAGCTCCGAGGCTGACGGGGTCGGGGCGATCGGGCGCGACGGCAAATTGGTGGACGCCGCCCACATGCGTCTCGCCGCCAACGTGCTCCACAAGGCCGCCGTGGCCGCCTCGGAGCGCCGCGCGCCGTGACGACGCACACCTACCGCGTCGTCCAGTGGGCCACCGGCAACATCGGCACCCGTGCGCTGCGGGCCGTGATCGAACATCCGGACATGACGCTTGTCGGTGTCCTGGTGCACAGTGCGGACAAAGAAGGGAGGGACGCCGGCGATCTATGCGGCATCGACCATGTGGGGGTCAAGGCCACCCGGTCGATCGACGACCTCATGTCACTAGGCGCGGACTGTCTCCTGTACATGCCGCAAGGCTGCGACTTCGACGCCCTTTGTCAGGTGCTGTCATCGGGGACCAACGTCGTCACCACACGCGGGGAGTTCCACCACCCGCCGAGCATGGACCCGGACCGAAGGGCTCAGATCGAAGACGCCTGCCAGAAAGGGGCGAGCTCGATCCAAAGTACAGGCTCCAGCCCAGGGTTCATCTCGGAGGCTGTACCCATCGTGCTCTGCTCGCTCCAGCGGCGCCTCGACGAGTTGGTGATCGAGGAGTACGCAGACCTATCGCGTCGCGATTCTCCGGAGCTGCTCTTCGACCTGATGGGTTACGGCACCGATCCCGATGTCTTCGACCCGGAGCGGTGGGCGCACGGCGCCCAGAGCTTCGGGCCCACGCTGCGTGCGCTGGCCGACGCTTTGTCACTGTCCATCGACGAAGTGACCGCTTCCGGCGAGGTCGCCTGTGCGGAGCGGACGACGACCATCGCAGCCGGCACCATCGAGGCGGGGACCGTAGCCGCGCAGCGCATGACCGTCGCAGCTCTACGCGACGGAAAGCCGCTTCTATCCTTCCGGGCAATGTGGTACTGCACAGACGACCTGCAGCCAGCTTGGAGGGTGCGGAGCACCGGCTGGCATCTCGTAGTGGCAGGCGATGCGCCGCTCGACGTCGACATCCGCTTCGACGTCCCCATCGAACGGATGGGAGAGCTCTCGCCGGGCCTCACCGCCCATCGTGCCGTCAACTCTGTCCCCGCGCTGTGCGCCGCCCTGCCGGGCATCCGAACTACCTTCGACCTGCCCCAGATCGTTCCCGTGCTGTCGTGAAGATCGTGACCATTTTGACGATCGTGACCATCGTGACCAAAGCGACGTCGAGGAGGAGCGCAACATGAGCCGTCCCCGCCGGCCCGAGGCCGTGCGTCTGCGCAGCGCCCGCATGCTCGACATCTCCAAGGGTGAGCTGCTCGAGCCGGGCGACGTGCTGGTCGTCGCGGAGCACATCGCCGATCTCGAACCGACATCGGTTCCCGAGGGGACCCTCACCTTCGACCTCGGTGATCTCACGCTGCTTCCAGGACTCATGGACATGGAAGTGAACCTGTTGCTCGGTGGCCCCGACCACCGGAGCCCACTCAACGCGGTGCAGGACGACCCGGCTCTGCGCACACTGAGAGCCGTGGTCAACGCCCGCCGAACGCTGAGTGCCGGGTTCACGACGGTCCGGAACCTGGGCCTCTTCGTGCAGACCGGGGGGCTGCTGCTCGACGTTGCGCTCAAGAAGGCGATCGACCGCGGATACGTGGAGGGGCCACGCGTCATCCCCGCCGGACATGCGATCAGCCCCACCGGAGGGCACCTGGACCCCACGATGTTCCAGGCCTTCGCTCCTCACGTCATGCCTCTCACGGTCGAGGAAGGCATCGCCAACGGAGTGAGCGAGATCCGAAAGGCGGTGCGCTACCAGATCAAACACGGAGCAGAGTTGATCAAGGTGTGTGCGTCGGGGGGCGTGATGTCGCACACCGGCCCCGCCGGCGCGCAGCAGTACTCCGACGAGGAGCTGCGCACCGTAGTGGACGAGGCGCATCGGGCGGGCCTGCGCGTCGCTGCGCACGCGCACGGTGACGACGGCATCCGCGCCGCCATCGAGGCAGGAATCGACTGCATCGAGCACGGCTCACTCATGAGCGATGCAACCATCGACCTCATGGTCGAGCGCGCCAGATTCCTGGTCCCGACCACCTACTTGGCCGACGGGATGGACACTTCCCACGCTGCGCCGGAGCTCCAGGCAAAGGCGGCAGAAGTCTTTCCCCGGGCGAGGCAGACCATCTCGAAGGCCATCGTGCGGGGGGTCAAGATCGCCTGCGGCACAGACGCGCCCGCCATCCCCCACGGCCACAATGCCAAGGAGCTCGTGGCCCTCGTCGACCGGGGCATGACGCCTCTTCAGGCGCTACAGGCTGCCACCATGGTCGCTGCCGAGCTCGTCGACAAAGAGGACCGGGGCCGCATCGAGCCGGGGCTGCTTGCGGACATCATCGCCGTGCCCGGTGACCCGCTCTCCGACATCGGCGTGACCGAGGACGTGCGCTTCGTCATGAAGGGCGGCGATGTGTTCCACAACCTCACCGACGGGGCTTGGCGCCCGGATTAACGGGGCTTGGCGCCCGGACTAATTCGTGGTGCAGATGCCGTGGAGGATGAAGTCCCACAGCTCTTCCGCCGCGCCTGCGTCCTTGCCGCGATCCAATGCACCGGCGATCGTCGAGGAGAAGGCGTTGAACATTGTGGCCTCGAGCACGACCCCCGTGACTCGTCGAGCGGCCAGGTCGGCGCGTACCACGCCCGCAATCCTCGCCTCGTCGAGCAGCTCGCCGAACATCGACACGAGAGGCGCGAACGCGCGCGCTGCTTCCTTCGGACGGTCGGTGAGAAGCTGCTGGGCGAACTCGGTCACAACTGCCGGCGCGCCCTTTCGACGTTGGGGCCCCTTGCCCGTCGGGTGCGCACACACCCGGTAGTACTCCACCACAAACCGGTGGAGACGCTCCAGCGGATCGTGCTCCTCAGCGATCTGCGCCTGCAAGTACTCCGCTGTGGTCCCCACCAGCTCCTCGAACAGCGCCAACAGGAGCTCGTGCTTCCCGTCGAAGTGCTGGTAGAAACTGCGCAAGGACTGGCCAGAACGCTCGACGACCTCCTGGACGGTGAAGTCCTTGCCGTTGCCCTCGCTGATCAGCTCGGTGGCGGCCGCCATGAACCTCTGTACGCGATTCTCCGCGCGGGAGCGGGCCGAATCGAGCGAGCGCGCCACAGCGAGCTCGCGCCAGCTCACGCCCTCGTCCGAACGCGGCTCTGTTTCGGACTCGCTTCCGACCACGTGCACGAGCGTACTGCAGCGGCCTAGACGGCCGGCTCGACGACGACGACCATGCTGGCCGCTCCGCTGTCAGGGACGCGCGGCTGGCGCCACACCTCCACCGGGAACGATGCGTTGACGAGCGAGTAGCTGAGCCACAGCAGCCGCGTGGCATCCTCTGGTAGCTGCTTCAGATCGAGCTGGTCGAGGTAGTCGAGCATGGACTCGAGGCGCCCGAAGGCGGCGTCGTAGAAGGCCTGGAGCTCGTCCATAGTCGACGAGAGCCGTTTGGCGTAGCGCTCGGCTTCCGTCCGCAGCGACCAGCCGGCGAACGGTTCCAGTTCAGAGAATGCACCGGGGAAAACCGACATCGATCGCTCCTCGCTCACCTTGCCACCGCCACCCGGCCCGGTGTGTAGGGCGTCTTCGGGTCCTGCTGGTACGAAGCGACGCACTCCCGGGCCGTCTTGTGCAGCTGACGTAACAGGATCTCCTGGTCGTTCAGCGGGAAATTGGTAACCGCCCGCGTCTCGAGCATCATCTGGGTGGCCTCGAGCGTGTTGCCGTCCTGCAGCGAGTACTCCTTGAACGTGACGGCAGCCATTTCCTGGCGGAGGCGCTCGGTCGCGTTGCGGGGCGGCACGAAGTACAGGGTGCCCTCGAAGATGTGGGTGTTGTACGACGTCGGCCAGTAGTGGTACGTGAGGTACCACCCAGTAGCCCACACGAGCAACATGAAGTTCGGGAAGAAGACGAACGAATCGATCCCCCACGCCGAGCTGCCCGAAGGGTTGAGCCCCGGCGGCAGCGGGTCGAGGCCGTCGATGTCCGGTCGGTCCCAGGGCCCGAAGAGCCCGCTTCGCAGTACGCGCTCGATCGGCTTCACCATCTCGAGGTCCCTGGGTGGCGACATGCCGCCCCAGGACGACACCATCCCGTGAGGGCCGTCGATCTTGTAGGCGAGCGCCTCGTAGCCGTGACTCTGGAGCTTGCGCGACTCCTCCGCCGTCGCTTGCTTCGCGTGCAGAACCGGCGCATGGTAGAACTCGGCGAACGCGTCGATGAAGAGCTTCCAGTTCGACCCGACGAGAGCGCGGTACTTGTAGACCTGGGTCATCCGGTCGAACGGGTACCCGACGATGCCTGCGCCCAGGTCACCGAGGTACTCGGCCACCGGCACGGTGTTGTCCGGGTCCACGTTCACCCAGATGAAGCCTTCCCAGACCTCGCACTGCACGGAAGCGAGTCCGTAGTCCGCCTTGTCGAGGTCGAAGAACTCGGACTCCTGTTGGACAAAGGTGCAGGCGCCGGAGAGGTCGTAGCGCCATCCGTGGTACTTGCAGGTGAACTGGCGGCAGACGCCGGATGTCTCTTCGCGCGGGTAGTCGTTCCAGACGAGCTTGTTGCCCCGGTGGCGACAGATGTTGTGGAACGCGCGCACCTCACCGTCGGTACCCCGCACCACTATTACCGACGTACCGACGGCCGAGATCTCCCGCGTGAAGTAGCTTCCGGCGCGTGTGAGCTGCTCCACGCGGCCGACGTTCAGCCACGACCGCGCGAAGATGGCGCGTCGCTCGAGCTCGTAATGCTCCGGAGAGATCGAGTCCTCGTAGGACACCGGTCCTGTCCCCAGCTCCGGGTAGTGCTCGGTCCAACTACCCTCGGCCGGCTTCTCGAAATGAGCCATCAGCTTGCCTTCCTTCGTCTCGAACAAATGATGTAAATGTGATCGCCCATCTCCCCGCTAGCTCCCGCTCTCCGACTCCTTTGAGTCGCGCCGGGCCAAGAGGCGGTCGAGGTTGGCACGAAGCTCGGGGGAGCCGAAAGACCGGTCCTCGGCAGCCAGGGCGAAATCGATGCTGTTCAGCACGGCCCGCTCGAGATGCATGTTGAGAACGCGCTTGGTGTCCTCGACCGCCCGGCGGGGCAATGCTGCGATCTTCGTCGCGCAGTCCAGAGCCCTCGGGAGCACGTCGTCGTCCGCGCAGACGTGGTTGACCAGGCCGATCTCTGCCGCGCGGCGGGCCGGGATGCGTTCGCCTGTGAGCGCGTACTCCTTCGCCAGCTGCAGGCTGGTGAGCAGGGGCCAGGTGACCGGGCCACCGTCGGCAGCCACAAGGCCGATCGCCACGTGAGGATCGGCGAGGTGTGCGCTCTCGGCCATGAAGACGATGTCGGACAATGCCACCAGGCTGCACCCCAGGCCGACAGCGGGGCCGTTCACTGCGGCCACGATCGGAACCCTGCAGGCGACCATCCCCGTCACGATCTGGCGACCGTCGGCGAGAGTCTGTCGCCGCAACACCGGATCGCGCGCGAGCTCGTCCAAGTACTCGAAGTCGCCGCCAGCCGAAAAGGCCCGCCCGTTTCCGGTCAGCACCACCGCACGGGCCTCGTCGTCGGCGTCGATCTGGGGGAAAAGTTCGGCCAGGCCCCGATGCAGCTCGTGGTTCGTTGCGTTCAGCTGCTCGGGCCGGTCGAGGCGCACGACCCGGACCGGCCCGTCCGTCTCGATCTGCAGGTGAGGCCCGACGTCGTAGAGGCTCATACGACCGGGAGTCCGAGCACTCGACGCGCCACCAGGTTCCGCTGGATCTGCGAGGTTCCCCCCATCACACTCTGGGCCCTGCTGTAGAGGTACACCTTCAACCACGTGTCCTCAGCGGTGCCGACGCCGCTGCCACCGACCGACAGCGCCGCGTGCCCGACGGCCTGTTCGACTTGCGTCATGAGCAGCTTGTCGACCGATCCCTCGGGACCGTGGACGATCCCGCCGAGGCCCTCCGACAACCGACGGCGCACGTGGAGACGCAGCATTTCGGCCTCGACGATCGCCCAACCGAGCTCGTGCACCTGGGCCGGCGAGCAGGCGCCGGGCTCCTTGCGCACCCGGTCGGCCAGTTCGTTCACCAACTTGCCGTATCGGGCGACGTAACCGAGCTCGCCGGGCTCACGTTCGTGGGAGACGACTGTCATGGCAAGAGCCCAGCCTTCGCCCGGTGCGCCGATCATGTTGTCGGCCGACACCCGGGCGCCGTCTAACAGGACCTCGCCGAACTCCTTGGTGATGCCGTTGATCATGCGCAAAGGTCGCTGCACGACCCCGTCCTGGCGCATGGGCAGGGCGAAGGCGGAGATGCCCTTGTGCCTGGGAGCGTCACTGTCGGTGCGCGCGAGCAGCAGGCACCATTCGGCGTCGTCGGAGTAACTCGTCCACACCTTGTGTCCGAAGACCACGTACTCGTCGTCGCGGCGCGCGGCGCTCGTCCGCAACGAGGCCAAGTCAGAGCCTGCGTCCGGCTCGCTGAAACCCTGGCACCACCGGTCGCGCCCGTTCACGATGCCGGGGAGAAAGCGCCGCCTTATGGCTTCGCTGCCGTGCTCGAGAATCCCTTGCACCAGGTACCCCACGCTCGGTCGCGGCGGGGCTCCCGCAGCGGCGAGCTCCTCGTCGACGATGACGTCGTAGACGCTCGTGAGCCCCTGGCCCCCTACTCCGACGGGCCAGGACATCCCGAAGAACCCAGCATCGTAGAGAGAGCGGTGCCACGCGGCCTGACCCGCCCAGTAGCCGTCGTCGGTCGACGACTCCGGCAGCCCCGGATTGTGCTCCGCTACCCACGCCCTCAAACGCAGTCGGAATTCCTGCTCCTCGGGCGAGTCACCGAAGTCCATGGCTGCTCCCGGCTCCGATTCCGATCCCGTTGTGGGAGAGAACCCTTTCGACGTTCACGTCGGCACCACCGAACGCATCGATCGACAAGAGGGCACGACGCAGGAACACGTGGGCCAAGCAGTCCCAGGTGTTCCCGATCCCGCCGTGGACCTGCACCGCCGTCTCGCACACGGCGCGCGCTGCGCGCGCGCAGTAGGCCTTGGCCAAGGCGGCCGCCGCCAGCGCCTCTTGCGCGGGCAAGCCGTCGACTGCCCACGCCGCATGCAGCGCGACGCTTCTCGAACCTTCCATGGCCACGTGAGCGTCGGCCAGCATGTGCTGCACGACCTGAAAGGAGCCGATCGGGGCGTCGTACTGTCGCCGAGCCAAGGCGTAGTCGCGCGCGAGGGTGATGGCGCCGCGCATGACGCCCACCAGATCGGCACAGGTGAGGGCAAGACCGAATGCCCGCCACGCGGCCCGGTCGTCGTCGCCCAACGCGTGGGCACCGTCGACGAAGTCGACGGGGGTCCCTGGCACCATCTCGGCCGTTCGGCGCGTGAGATCGAGCTGCACGCCGCCGTCTCTCACGACCACGCTCGCGAGGCGAGGGCCGTCGGCCGCGCCCGTGCCCACGAGGACGAGGGCAGTGCCTGCGCCAGAGGCGTCGACCGCCACCCCGCCGGGCGCGTCAGGGGATCCGGCATCAGCCATCGCTGCGCCGAGAATCACGGTCTCGATACCGGCCGCCGCCCCAGCGCCGGCACGCCGTCGAAGGTCTGCGGCGAGGATAGGGCCAACGAAGGCGACGTCTGCGAGGCAGCGCGCGAGCTCCTCGGCCACGACACATGCTTCGACGCCCGAGCCAAGGGGCGTGCCGTCGTCCGTGCCGCAACGCACCTCGCGCCACCCTGTGGCCTCCACCGCAGCATCGAGCTTCGCTCGGCGCGAGGCGTCGTCGAGATCGGCCACCGACTGCGGCCCGAGGCGCTCGACCACCGAGGTGACGGATCGGCGCAACTCCTCCTGCTCCGGCGAGAGCCGAACGTCCATCACGTGCTCGCAGGAGCGCCCACGAGAGTGGGCGCCCACTCGTCGCGAAGCATCCGGCGCAGCACCTTGCCCGAAGGGAGCCGCGGGATGGAGTCCACCACGATCAGGTGACGCAGCTGCTTGTAGTTGGCGAGGGCCTCGGCCACGAGCCCTTGGAGCTCGCCGTCGGCCACAGAGGCGGCGGGGTCCAGCTGTACAGCTGCCACAGGGACCTCACCGGCGCGCTCGTCGGGGATGCCGAACACCGCGCAGTCGCGCACCGCCGGATGTGCGAGCAGCACTCCTTCGATCTCGGCCGGTGCGACCTGGAAGCCGCTTACCTTGATCATCTCCTTGAGACGATCGGTGAGGTGCACCCAGCCGTCGGGCTCGAGGTGGCCGACGTCCCCGGTGCGGTACCACGCGTCGCTGAGCGCGTCCGCGGTGTCTCGGTCAGGGAGATATCCCACCATGCACGAAGGGCTTCGGACCTGGATCTCTCCCGTCCCGCCGGGCGCGAGCACCGCCCCGCTGTCTATGTCGACCACCCTCAGCTCCACCCCCGCCGGGGCCACCCCGGCCGAGTCCAACCGCCATTTCTCCGGGCGGTCGACCGGGTTGCAGGCGATGACCGGTACCTCGCTCGCGCCGTAGGCGGGCAGCCACCGAACACCGGTGCGCTCGGTGATCACCCGTGCGACGTGCTCGGTCACAGGTGTCGCGCCCCACATGATGTAGCGCAACGACGACAGGTCGAATGCCTCGAGTTGCGGGTGGTTGGCCATGGCCAGTGCGATGGGGGCAACCGCCATCTCGAGGGTCAGGCGGTCGTGCTCGATGCTGCGTAGGACCTCGTCGAGATCGAAGCGGCGGTGAAGCCGGATGCTGGCGCCGGCGCTCACCGCGGTGAGGAAGTTGAGCAGACCGAGGATATGCGACGGCGGCGTGGCGATCTGGAACCGGTCGTCGGGGCCCAGCCCGAGGGCGCTTCGCCAGTGTCCGATGGCATACCCCATGGAGTCGTGCGTGTGCCGCACCGCCTTGGGGAGCCCCGTCGTCCCGGAGCTGAAGACCAGCACGGCGTCGGAGTCGCCAGGGACCTCAGGGCTCGGCACCGAGCCGGGCGCGAGGCTCTCGAGAGGGTGCTCGTCGACGTCGGTCAGCCCGAGGCGACCTGCCAGCAAGGCGGCTCCGTCGCTGTCGCACACGGCATGGACAGGCGCGGTCAGCTCGAGGGCATGTCCCACCTCGGCCGCCTTCCATGCCGGGCTGAGCATGACCGTGGCGGCTCCGAGGTTGCTCACGGCGTGAACCGCCACGACGACCTCGACCCGGTTGGCCATGAGTACGGCTACACGTGAGGCGGGCCCCACCCCGGCCTCCGCCAGGTGTCTGGAGAGGACGACAGTCCGTTGCTGTAGCTCACCGAAGGTCCAGGCACGTTCGCCGGACCGGACGGCCACCCGGTCACCGAATCTGATCGCGGCGCGCTCGAGCCCACCGTGCATTGGCCCCGGCCCCATATGAGAACATTCTTCTCATTTGTGAATATCGCTGTCAACAGAACCAGCTTGTGGGCTTCTCGCACAAATGCGCCAAGCCGCTCAGGCTCCCTTGCCTGCGCTCAGCTGGACGGCACGCGTGCGCAGGAGGTCCTTCTGCACCTTGCCCGTGGCGTTCAGCGGCAGCTCGTCGACCAGCTCGAAGAAGCGAGGCACCTTGTAATTCGCGATCCGCTGACGCGCCCAGGCCAGCAGGTCTCCAGACGAGGTCGAAGTCCCAGGGCGGAGCACCACGAAGGCCGAGCCGATCTCCCCCATTCGCCGATCGGGCACGCCCACGACCGCGGCCTGGGCCACTGCAGGGTGCTCGAGGAGGGCGTTCTCCACCTCGGCCGGGTACACGTTGAAGCCGCCCACTATGAACATGTCCTTCGACCGTCCGACGATGCGCAGGCAGCCCGCGGGGTCGAGGACTCCCAGGTCCCCCGTGCGCAACCATCCGTCGTCGGTGAAGGCGGCGCTCGTAGCCTCTGGATCGTCGAGATAGTGCGACATGACGCTTCCGCCGTGGAGGAGGATCTCGCCCGCCTCGCCCTCCGCACGCTCGACCCCGTCGCCATCGGCGATGCGCAGCTCGAAGCCGGGGCGCGGCCGGCCCACGGTGGTGGCAACAGTCTCGGCGTCGTCGCCGGGAGAGGTGGCGGTGGCCGTGCCGGCCTCGGTAAGCCCGTAGCCGGTGATGACAGACGAGAAGGGCAACTCCTCGCGCACGCGCCGTATCAGCTCGACCGGGATGTCGGCCGCGCCGGTAACCGCGACGCGCAGGCTGGACAGGTCGTACTTGGCGCGCCCGGGGTGGTCGAGGATCGACTGGTACAGAGTTGGAGGGCCCGGCAACACCGTGACCCGCTCCTGTGCGATGCGGGAGAGCACGCGGTCCACGTCGAACACCGGCTCCGGGAGCATCGTCGCCCCGGCTGCTACCGACGCGAGGATGCCTGCTTTGAGGCCGAACATGTGGAAGTACGGGTTCACCATGAGATAGCGGTCACCGGCCTCGAGACCGGTCATGGCCACCCAGTCGGTGCCGACTCGTACCGTGCGGCTGTGGGTCTGGACGACTCCCTTGGGCGTCCCGGTGGTGCCAGAGGTGAAGAGGATGTCGGACGGATCGTCGGGCGCCACGGCCTGACCTCGGCGCTCGGCTTCTGAGCTCGAGGCGTCGTCAGTGTCCGCCAGCAGGTCGCGCCACGAGACTGCGCCTGCTGGCACCGGGCCGGAGGCCACCGCCACGTGCTCCAGGTCGGGAAGCTCTACGCCTGCACCGCGAAGGACCGCCACATAGTCGGCGCCCAGGAAGTCGGTCACGGTCACGAGCAGCCGCGCCCGGCTGCGAACCAGGAGGTCGGCCGCCTCTCGTCCCTTCAGGCGGGTGTTGACCGGCACCAACGTGCAGCCCGCCTGCCACAGGCCTAGCGCGGCGACAATCCACTCCGTGCTGTTCGGGGCCCAGATGGCCACGCGGTCCCCCGGCGCGAGGCCTCTTCGCACAAATGCGGCGGCGGCTGTGCTCGCTTGTTGTGCAAGCGCCTCGTAGGTAGTGCGCGTCTCACCGTCTCTCACGGCATCGAGGTCGCCCAAGCGCGACGCCGCCGATGCGAGCAGGGTGGGGACGGTCCCTTCGTTGCCTCTCATGCGGCGACGGCGGTGTCCATGTCTATGAGCCTGGCTTGGTCGACACTCGTGACACCCGTACTTGTGTCACCCCTACTCGTGACACCCGTGCTCGTGTCACCCCTACTCGTGACACCCGTGCTCGTGACACCTGTACTCGTGACACCCGTACTCGTGACACCTGTATCCGTCATCTCGCACCGTCCCCTGCGAACGGCGAGGGCGGAACCACCGCGCTCAGATCGTCGTCGAGCTCCACGCCGAAGGCGCCGAACATCATCGCCAGCAAGTCGTATGCGCCCACCGTGAACACCAGGTCCATCAGCTGCTCGGTCGAAAGACCCGGGATGAGCGCTCGCCATGTCGCGTCCGAGATCGTCGCGCTTGCGACGAGCTCGTCGACCGCTTCGAGCATGGCGCGCTCGAGGGGGTCCCACGAGTGCGCGTGCAGATCGCCGCCCACCGCCGAGATCTCTTCGGATGCGATGCCCACATCAGTGGCCAGCACCGCGTGCTGTCGCCATTCGTACTCGGCGCGCCTCAGAGCGGCGACCCGCAGGACCAACAGCTCGCGCTGGCGTTCGGAAAGCGACGTCGAGAACAGCACGTGAGCATTGAAGACGTTGTACGCCCGGGCCAGAGCAGGGTGGTGGGCGAATATGCCGAGAACGTTCAACCCCTTGGGCCGCCCTGCCCGGGCCGGCGCCGGATGGCGCGCGTCTGCGGGACGAAGTTCGGACAGCGCGTCGCGCATCTCCGATGGCCAGTCGGCGGGTGCGAGGGGAGTTATCCGTTCCATATCAGGTGTTCCTCCCGCCGTTCACCCCGATGAGCTGGCCCGTGATGTAGCCCGCTTCGTCGCGTACGAGAAATGCGCAGGCCGCGGCTATGTCCTCGGGCAGTCCCGCCCGTCGCACCGGGGTGCGTGCCGCATGCTCCTCGACCGTCCCCCCGAGCCGTCCCTCTCGCTCTGCTGCACGCAGCATGGGCGTGTCGATGAACCCTGGCGGGATCGCGTTGACCGTGATGCCCTTGCGGCCGAACTCGAGTGCCAGCGACTTGGTAAGCCCGTTCACGCCGGACTTCGCCGCCACGTAGTGGGCCATATAGGGCTGACCGCTGTGAGTGCTGGACGACGAGATGTTCACGATGCGCCCCCAGCCCGCCTCGATCATGTCGGGCAACACCGCCCGGCACATGTTGGCGGTGCCCGTCAGGTTGACCGCGACGATGAGATCCCAGGTCGCAGGATCGATCTTCAAGAAGGGGCTGAAACCGTCGAGGCCAGCCGAGTTCACCAGCACCGCGACAGGCCCGAGCTGCTCGTGCGTCTGCTCGACCCCCGAGGCGATGGCTTCCCGGTCGGTGACATCCACGCTCAGCCCTACAGCTCGCGCTCCCGACGCGCAGATCTTCGCCGCTGCGGCCTGCGCCTCGGCGCCGTTGCGGTCGAAGATCGCCACCCGATGTCCATCGCCGGCGAGCCGCTCTGCGACCGCCTGGCCTATCCCCGACGCGCCGCCGCTCACGACCGCGACACGTTCAGCTGCATCCGAAAGGGCCGTCACTGGATCGCCTCGTCCCCGTGCAGGGTGGTGCGGTGCATGTCGCGCGCCGAGCCTGCGTCGTAGGGCAGCGCCCTGTGCAACACACCACGGTTGTCCCAGATCACGAGGTCCCCCACGTTCCAGTCGTGACGGTAGACGAGCTCAGGCGCAGTCGCTCTCTCGAGCAGCTCGTCGAGTAAGGCCCTGCCCTCATGCAGGTCCATGGACTCGATGTGGTCGGCGGTGGCGCCCATCACGAGCGAGCGGCGCCCGGAGCGGTGCGTCCAGACGAGCGGGTGCACCTTGGCCGGTCTCGAACGCCAGACGGCCAGCTCCTCTGGCGAGGGATCGCTGTTGGCCAGCCGCTGCGCGGCCTCGAAGGTGTGGACCACCTTGTACTGCAGGACTCGGGCCTTTTCGTCGTCGTCCAGCTGGTCGAAGGCGGTGTAGGAGCTGGCGAATTCCGTCTCGCCCCCGGAGTCGGCGACCGCATGGGCGCTCAGGATCGTCGCCATTATGGGGATGTCGTCGGTGCAGCCGTCGATGTGCCAGTCGAAGGTGCCGCGCAGATAGGCGGCCGCCTTGTTCTTGGCAGGGTCGAGGCTGACCCGGAAGATCTCGGGCAGCTGACCTTTGCCGAACATCTCCACGCGACCCAGCCTCTTGCTGAAGGCCACCTGGTGGGCGTCGTCGATGTGCACGCCGCGGAACACGAGAACGCCGTGCGCCTCGAGCGCGTCCAGCACCGCGTGGGGTACGGCCGGGTCCTCGACCAGCCGCTCCGCGTCGAGTTCGGGGACCTCCGCACCGACGGCCGACGTCAGCTTCCCGATGGTGAGGGTGGCCAAGGCACTCTCCTTTCCTCGGGGTTGCACCGCACCAAGAATGGCATATCCGTCTAGGAGAATCAGCTTGTCAAGGTTCGCCGACAAGATGCCGGCTCCGCAGTTGCTGGCGGAGACGGAACTTCTGGACCTTGCCCGACGGGGTGCGCGGCAGCTCGTCAACCGGGTAGACGGCCTCCGGCCACTTCTGGCGGGCCAGACCGGCGTGCTCGAGGTGCTCGCGCACCTCGCCGAGGGTTGGGGCGTCCATGCCCGGCCGGAGCCGGACCACAGCTGCTGCGCGTTCACCGAGCCGGGCGTCGGGCTCGGCCACCACCGCGACCTCCGCCACTGCCGGGAGAAGGAGCAAGAGCTCCTCGACCTCCTGGGCGGAGATGTTCTCGCCGCCTCGGATGATGATGTCGGAGATGCGGTCGGTGATGGTGAGGAACCCGTCCGAGTCGAGGACGCCGACATCCCCTGTGCGGTACCAGCCCTCTTCGTCGAAGGTGCCGGCAGTAAGGGTCGCGTCGGTGTAGCCGGCGCAGCAGTCAGGGCCGCGGCTGAAGATCTCGCCGTCGTCGCCGAGGCGCAGCTCCACGCCCGGCAGCGGGCGGCCGTCGGTGTTGAGCCTCTTCGACTCGTCGTCCTCCAGGTCGCAGCCGGTGATCGAAGGGTGCTCGGTGCTGCCGTAGGAGCGGTACACCACGATGCCCATTTCGGTCGCTCGCCGGGTGACGGCGACGGGGACCGGGGATCCCCCTAGTCCGGCGAACGGCATCAGGGCCAGATGGTCGCGCCCGAAGTCGGGGTGGTCCAAGAGGCTCGTGAGGAAGTAGGTAGCACCGCCGGAGACCCCGAGGCCCCGACTGCGCATCAGATGGAGCACCCTTCCCGGGTCCCACTCGTCGACGAGGTGCACCGCGCGCTCGCGAAGCAGCGGGATGAGAAAAGCGTTGAGCATCCCGATGAAGTGCCCAACCGGGGCGCCTGTGATCTGCGGCGGCCCGGTCGCAGGGAACAGCATGTTGAGCTGACGACATTCGAAGCCGATGGTGCGGTGCGAGTGCACGACGCCCTTCGGATCGCGCGTGGTCCCGGACGTGAAGCCGATCAGGGCGGGTGCGTCGGGGTCCGACTCCGCAACTGCCTCGAGCGGGGCATGGTCGAGAAGGTCGACGAAGGGGTTCGCGCGCGCAGGCAGCCGATCTGCCGGGGTGTCGCCCACAACCAGCCACAGCGCGTCGCCTTGATCACAGAGGAGCTGCTCGTAGACCCCGAGGTAGTCGGCGCGTCCGAAGCGGTCGGCCGTCACGACCACGTCGGGCGCCGTGGCGCGAAGGATGTAGTCGACCTCCTTGGCACCGTAGGAGTGCACGATCGGGACTACCACCGCCCCGAGGTAGGCGGCGGCCCAGAAGGTGGCACCCGCCTCCATCCAATTTGGGAGCTGGAAGGCCACGACGCCGCCCGGCCCCACCCCGTGCCGGCGCAAAGCTCCGGCGAGCGAGCGCGCCGCGGCGTCCACCTGGGCGAAGGTGCCCTGCCAGGGTCGGACCGACGAGTGGACGCAAAAGCCGACGCCCGCCATCCGTCCGAGCCCGTCTGCCACCGTCTGGGCCAGGGTTTCGTCGGTCCACCAACCCTCGTCCCGCCAGCGCCCGGCCAGAGCGGCCGGGACCGATCGCAGTCCCCATCGCGCGGCGCCGCTGTCGCCTTGTCGCCCCACCGCGCCTCCTCCTCCCCGGCTCCAACGTGCCCGCCAGGACTTTGGTACCGCCGCCTTAACGTGATGCGAGCGCCGTTGTCAATTAATGAGAACTACGTTATCGTCTGTTCATGGCCCCGGTGGAGCCGATGGTCGTCACGCCGGTCACCTTGCGCGACCACGGGTTCCACCGCCTGCGGGTCAGCCGAATCGTGCCCGAAACCGCCGACGCGTGCACGCTGGTCTTCGAGGTGCCCGAGGACATTCGCCCGCTCTTTGGATACGAGGCCGGGCAGTTCTGCAACCTCCGAGTCGAAATCGAGGGAATGCTCCACGTGCGCTGCTACTCGATGTCGTCGGCCCCGGCCGTCGACGAAGAGCTCGCCGTCACGGTCAAGCGCGTTCCCGAGGGTCTGGTCTCCAACTGGATCTGCGACCACCTGGCGCCAGGTGACACCATCGACGCCTCCCCGCCAAGTGGCTTCTTTCAACTGACTGCGACCGCCGACGATCTCGTCGCATTCGCCGCGGGCAGTGGCATCACACCGATCCACTCGTTGGTGAAGGAGGCGCTCACCACCTCAGCCCGGCCCCTGCGCCTCCTCTACGCAAACCGCGATCGCGCCAGCGTGATCTTCGCCGACGAGCTCGCCGCTCTCGAGCGCGATCACGGCGGCCGGCTGCGTGTGGTCCACAGGTTCGACGACGAACACGGGCTGCTCGACTCCGATGCGGCGCGCTCTTTCACCGGCGAGTGCGCCGGCTCGCAGTACTACATCTGCGGTCCGGCGCCGTTCATGGAGGTCGTCGAACGGGCGCTGCTCGAAATGGGGGCCGGCCCTGCGCGGCTCCACATCGAGCGCTTCACGCCGGCGGAGTTACCGGACCTGACGCCCGTCGTCGATAGGCCCGGCACGCCCACTCGCGTGACGATCGAGCTCGCAGGCCGAAGCGCCACGGCCGACCACCGACCAGGGACGACGATCCTGCAAACCGCTCGGCAGCTCGGCTTGGCTCCCCCGTTCTCGTGCGAGTCGGGCAGCTGTGCCAGCTGCATGGCCCGCCTCGTCGACGGGGCTGTGTCGATGCGGGTGAACAACGCTCTCACGCCCGACGAAGTGGACGAGGGGTGGATCCTCACCTGTCAGTCCGTGCCCACCTCGCCAGACGTCCACGTCGTCTACGAGGATTGACCGGTGGACCTGACCGTCGATGACGTGATCGAGATCGAGCAGCTGCTCGCGCGTTACGCGCAGGGCATGACCATGGACGACATCGACACGGTGATGGAGGTGTTCACCCCCGACGGCAGCTACAGCGCCTTCGGCGACACCTACCGGCTCGAGGACTTCCCGGAGCTCGTCGCGGCCGCTCCCAAGGGATTGTTCCTCGTCGGTCCGCCGGTGCTCGAGCTCGACGGCGACCGAGGCGCGGGGCGCCAGCCCCTTTGCTTCGTCGAGCAGACGACCCACGAGATGCGCATCGGTTGGTACACCGACACCTATCGCCGCACGGCAGCCGGGTGGCGACTGCAAACCCGGGCCATGACCTTCATCCGAAAGAGCGGCGTACGCGACAGCGGCCGGCCGCACGACCCCACCAGACCCCTTCCCTCGCCCTCGACCTGAGTATGGAGCTCGACGAATTTCGGGCCGCGCTCGACCGGTGGCTCGACGACCAGACCTCGGCCCTCGCGCCCGAGGACGGAAGCGGGACCCTCGACGAGCACATGACCCAGCTAGCGAAGGTCAAACGTCTCACCTTCGACGCCGGGTTCATGCGCTACGGCTGGCCCGAGCGTGTAGGCGGGCTCGGCGGCTCCGCGCTGCTTCGTGCATACCTGGGAGAGGCGCTCGCCGCGCGCGACCTGGTGGAGCCCGGCATCTACTCCATCACCGAGACACTGGCTCCCACCATGATCGACTATGCACCACCTTCGCTCGCGGCGGACATGGTCCCCCGCCTGCTTCGCGGCGACGAGACGTGGTGCCAAGGCTTCTCCGAGCCGGGCACGGGCAGCAACTTGGCCGCGCTCGTCTGCCGGGCCACGCGCGACGGCGATCGCTGGAGAGTCACGGGACAGAAGGTGTGGACCAGCCTGGCCCAGTATGCCCAGCGCTGCGTGCTCTTGACCCGAAGCGGCGCGCCCGACTCGGGTCACCGGGGGATCACCGCACTGTTCGTCGACATGGACAGCGATGGTGTCGAAGTCCGCCCCATCGACACGATGCACGGGCCGCCCGAGTTCTGCGAGGTGTTCTTCGACGACGTCGCCGTCCCGGTGGAGCGCACATTGGGCGCAGAGGGACAGGGCTGGCAGGTCGCCATGGACCTTTTGCCCTTCGAGCGAAGCACAGCACTGTGGCACCGCGCGGCGCACCTGCAGCGGCGCCTGCAGGACCTGCTCGACGTGGTCCCGGTTGGCGCGCTCGAGCCAGCGGAGGTGGGTGAGACGATTCTGCAGCTCGCCGCCTTCCGGGCGCGATCGCGCGCCACCGTGCACCGGATGGCCCGAGGCGAACGACTCGGGCCCGAGACGTCGGTGGACAAGGTGCTCGTGGCGCAAGCCGACCAGGCGGTGTTCGACCTCGTCGCAGCGGCCCTCCCCGCCGAGCTCCTCCTGGGCGACGACCTGGCTGGAGCGCGCTGGCGCACTGAGTTCCTGTTCTCGCGCGCCGCCACCATCTACGGGGGGACAGCCGAGATCCAGCGCAACGTGATAGCGCGTCGGTTGCTCGATCTCGGAACGGACGGCTGATGAACACCGAGGAGCGGGACCTGCTCGACGAGGCCCTGCGCCGGGCAACGTCCGAGCACTCCGGGGCTGCGCTCGACGCGGCCCTGGCGCGGCTCGGCTGGCACGACGCTCTGGCGACAGAACCCCGCACGGCGGTGTCACTCTTGTTCGAGCAGCAAGGCCGGGCCGCCACCACGAGCTCCGCACTCGACGACGTTCTCGTCGCGGGCCTGGGCATCGACGACGCACGCGGCGCCGCCGTGTTGGTGGCGCGTGCCGACCTCTGCGAGCCACCGGGCAAGGGAGGCGAACCGGTGATCGTCGACGGCCTGGGAACCGCCCGCATCCTCGAAGCCGAATACACCTTGGTATTGGGACGCGCGGAGGACCGTGTCTTCGCCGCCACGGTGAGAAGTGGCGAGCTGGTGCGCAGGCCGGTCGACGGCATGGACCCGTGGCTTGGGCTCGTGGAAGTCACGGGAGCTGCGAGCGCCGTTTCGCCCGCCCGATCGGTCGACGTCGGGATGTGGAGGCGCGCCGAGGCGTGGGCAAGGGTCGCAGTCGGCCACGAGATCCTTGGCGCTTCTTCGGCCATGCTCGAGCTCGCCCGGCGCCACGCCGTGGAGCGTGTGCAGTTCGGCCGGCCCATCGCCGCCTTCCAGGCAGTGCGCCACCGATTGGCGGAGACTCTGGTCGCGCTCGAATCGGCGCGGGCGTTGCTCGACGTCGCCTGGGTGGACGCTGCGCCCGATGCGGCTGCGTTGGCCAAGGCTGTCGCCGGACGCTCGGGGCGCACGGCCATCCGCCACTGCCAGCAGGTGCTTGCGGGCATGGGCTTCACGATCGAGCACCCGTTTCATCGTTACGTGCGCAGGGTGCTGGTCCTCGACGAGATGTTCGGTTCCGCCCGGGCCCTGACCGCGGCCCTGGGGCGCGAGGTGCTGGCCAGCCGGCAGCTGCCTCCCGCTCTTGCGCTCTAGGTCGACTTCTTCGTCGTCAACTCGACGGGGACGTACTCGGGGTCGTCGGGCGTTCTCATGCTGAACCGCCACTTGCAGCAGACGTCACCGGGGTCCTTTCGCGGCGGGATGGCGAGGATGTCCACCTTCATGTTCGGGTTGTACATCTTCGTCGTCACCATCATCGACTTCGGACAAGTGGAGTGACAGTTCTTCTCGAGGATGTCCGGCCGTCCCATCGTCTCCCACTGGTCCGCGGCAACACAGCGGTTGAAGGTCATGATCCCCACGTCCGGTTCGGGCATCTCGAACGAGACGTCGAACGCCTTTCCTGGGAGCGCCGTGGCGTCCAGCTGGAGGTCCTTCATCCAGTCCGACACCGTGTCGCCGTCGATACCGAGGTACTCGGCCTTGAGCTTCTTCACCCCGGGGAGCACCGTTTGGCCCCACAGGTTCCACTGGATGTCGAACATGACGTCGAGCCCGTAGCGAACGGTGATCTGGGTCGCCCACGCCTCGATGCACTGCAAAAGGTATTCGTGGCTCCCGAGCATCCAGGTGACCAGCTCGCGCTTGGTCAGTTCGGCCCACTGGGCCGGAGGCGTGAACAGTCCGGTGTAGACCACCCTGGTTCCCACTCGGTCCTCGGCGGCGATCTGCTGATTGGGGTCGCTGTAGTTCACCCAGTCGGGGAGGAACTCCGGTCGCATTCGCTCGAGCTCCGGGACGACCTGATCACTCCACGCGGTCCACTCGATCTCGTGCATGGCCTCGGGGCCGTA
>Ga0209415_10005962_pt1 | contig 21785 bp, 26 predicted proteins | sample PeaSoiSIISIP2007_FD_187696 | JGI IMG/M metagenome (GOLD analysis project Ga0209415, IMG submission 187696) | Peat soil microbial communities from Weissenstadt, Germany - SII-SIP-2007 (SPAdes) (version 2) | ecosystem: Environmental > Terrestrial > Soil > Wetlands > Peat | place: Germany... | reverse complement strand
TGATTTGAGCCGACCGGCTTGCGGCCACGTTAAACAACCCGCTAAAAGGTCGGAGGTCTCGATCTTGGACCCCGGCCTCAGAAAGCCGGGGTTTTTGTTTCCGGTCGGCGTGGACGGAAAAGGATCAGAGGCTTCGATGAGCAGACAAACCCGCAAGCCAACCGCCGCCAAATCGGCAGGAACCAACCCGCCCGATGCAAGAGGCGACGGCTGGGGCCGCGCCACCAAGCTGATCCAGGGCGGAATTCTGCGCTCTGCTTTCGGGGAGACCTGCGAAGCGATCTACATGACGTCGGGCTACGTCTACGGCTCGGCCGAGGAGGCGGAAGCGGCCTTCGCCAATACCAAGCCGCGATTCATCTATTCGCGCTTCAGCAACCCGACGGTGCAGATGTTCGAGGAGCGGATGACGCTGCTCGAGGGCGCGGAGGCGGCGCGGGCGACGGCGACCGGCATGGCCGCGGTTTTCGCCGCCCTCATCAGCCTGGTGCGGGCCGGCGACCGCGTCGTCTCTTCCGACGCCCTCTTCGGCTCTTGCCAATACATCCTGGCGGAAATCCTGCCCCGTTTCGGTGTCGAGACGGTCTTCGTCGATGGGCGCGACCTCGGGCAATGGAAGGCGGCTCTTTCCAAGAAAACTGCCGCGGTGTTCATCGAGACGCCGTCCAACCCGAGCTTGCGCATCGTCGACCTGCCTGTGGTGGCGGCGCTGGCTCAGGCGGCGGGAGCGAAACTTGTCGTCGACAACGTCTTCGCCACGCCGCTGCTGCAGCGTCCTTTGGACCTGGGCGCCGACGTGGTCGTCTATTCGGCGACCAAGCATATCGACGGCCAGGGCCGGGCGCTCGGCGGCGTCGTGCTCGGCAAGCGCAAATACATCGAGGAGCAGCTGCAGCCGATCCTGCGCCACACCGGGCCCTCCTTGAGCCCGATGAACGCCTGGCTGCTGCTGAAGGGGCTCGAGACCCTGGAGCTGCGGGTAGAGCGCCACTGCGAGAGCGCCTTGCGCATCGCCAAGTTCCTGGCCGGACAGCCGAAGCTGGGTTCAGTGCTTTATCCCGGCCTCAAGAGTCATCCTCAGCACGCACTCGCCCGGCGCCAGATGAGTGCCGGCGGCTCGCTCGTGACCTTTGACGTGAAGGGCGACGACACGAAAGGCGGCAAGGCGGCTGCCTTCCGCTTCCTCAACGCACTCAGGCTCGTGGTGATCTCCAACAATTTGGGCGACACCAAGAGCCTCGTGACCCACCCGGCAACCACCACCCATCAGCGCCTGTCGCCCGAGCTTCGCGCCCGGCAGGGGATCGGCGACAGCATGGTCCGCCTTTCCGTCGGCCTCGAGGATCCGGCCGACATCGAAGCGGACTTGGTCCAGGCGTTGGCAGCGGTCTAAGCCCTTTCCACTTTCGCGGCGTAACAACCGGCCTTGGCGAAATGGACATGGAGATAGCGGGCCTCGCGGTTGGCGAAGAGGTTCTCGATCAGGGGCTCCAGCGCCGCGCCTTCGGCGACCTCGGCCCCGATGAGCATGCCTGCCTCGTCGAAGGCGCGCACCGCAAGCAGGCGCCGGCGGAACTGATCGGGCACATGATCGACGGCGTCGAAAGTCCGTTCGCCTTCGCGGACATAGATCGCGTAGCTCGAGCGGAAGGGGGAATCCACGGCATGATGCTCGAAATGGGTCAGCAGCACCGTGTCGCCCGGCTCGGCGTCGGTCAGGCTGATCCGGCAGGGATACGCGTTCGGTTGGTCGACGATTCTGCGGAGGGCGCCGCGCTCGCGCAGCTCATCCTCGGAAAGGCCGAAGAGCGGGGCGAAAGGTTCGGCCGGCAGGCCGGTGATGCGGAAGCTCATGACGGAGGCTCCTTGTTGTCCTGGCGCAGAAGATGGCGAGAGTGAGCTTCCGCCGCGCTCCGATTCTTGCGACCGGTCCCACCGCGTTCACAACCGGGCAATCAATTCGGTTTCTTCTCTAGACTGACAGCGACTTGCAACAGGAGGACAACATGCGTCGATCGGGATTTCTCATGGCACTCCTCGGCCTCTTCGCCTTCGCGACGGCGGCGAGCGCCGATCCCCAATGGCTGAAGCTGCCGCCCACGCCCAGCCTTCCTAGAGCGCTTCATAGCGGCTACGCGCCGGTCAACGGGATCAAGATCTGGTACGCCGTGTTCGGTCACGGCAAGCCGGTGATCCTGCTCCATGGCGGGCTCGCCAACTCCAACTACTGGGGCAACCAGGTTCCGGTGCTGGCCAAACATTACGAGGTCATCGTCATGGACAGCCGGGGGCACGGCCGCAGCACCCGCAACGAGCAGCCCTACGGCTATGACCTCATGGCTTCGGACGTGGTCGGGCTGATGGACTATCTGAAGATCCAGAAGGCGGCGATAGTCGGCTGGAGCGATGGCGCCATCCTCGGCCTCGACATCGCGCTCCACCACCCCGAGCGGCTCTCGAAGCTCTTCGCGTTTGCCGCCAACTCGGATCCCACCGGCGTGGCCGACATTTCCAAGAGCGACGTATTCAACGCCTATATCGCGCGGGCCGAGAAGGAGTATGAGCATCTTTCGGCGACGCCCACCCAGTACAACGCCTTCCTCGACCAGATCAGCAAGATGTGGGCAACCCAGCCGAACTGGACGGCCGCCGACCTGAAGACCATCACGGTGCCGACTTGGATCGTTGATGCCGACCATGACGAAGCGATCAAGCGCGAGAACACGGAGTTCATGGCGGCGAATATTCCCAACGCCGGGATGCTGATCCAGCCGGAGGTGAGCCATTTCTCCTTCCTCCAGGACCCGCAGCAGTTCACGAACGACATACTGCATTTCCTGGACCACGTGCCCTGGCAATAGGGCTGGCCGCTCATATTGCACCGTCGTGGCCGGCCCCGTGGGCCCGCCCGAGGACAAGCTCCATCCCGGCCATCTACGGCTTTTCTTGTGGGGCCCCACGTGGATGGCCGGGTCTTCGCCCGGCCATGACGTAAGGGTGGGTGGCCCGCGTGTTGCAGCGCAACAAGCCTGCCGATAAGCTCCGGTCGTCCAAGGAGGATCGGTGGCGAAGCGCGATCAGTCGGGTGATGGAACGACCGAAGGCAGCGCCCGGCGCGACGAGCCTTGGATCTTCCGCACCTATTCGGGCCACAGCTCCGCGGCCGCGTCCAATGCCCTCTATCGCACCAATCTCGCCCGGGGCCAGACCGGCCTCTCGGTCGCCTTCGACCTGCCGACCCAGACTGGCTACGACGCCGACCACCCGCTCGCCAAGGGCGAGGTCGGCAAGGTGGGCGTTCCCGTCGGCCATCTGGGGGACATGGTCCGGCTGTTCGAGGGCCTGCCGCTCGCCGCCATGAACACCTCCATGACCATCAACGCCACCGCGCCCTGGCTGTTCGCCCTCTACATCGCCGCGGCGGAGCGCCAGGGAACGGGGAGGCGCGATCTCGCCGGCACGGTGCAGAACGACATCGTCAAGGAGTACCTGTCCCGCGGCACCTACATCTTCCCGCCGGCGCCGAGCCTGAAACTAAGCGCCGACGTGATCGCGTTCGCCTATCGCGAAGTGCCCAAGTGGAACCCGACCAATGTCTGCTCCTATCACCTGCAAGAAGCCGGCGCGACACCGGAGCAGGAGCTGGCCTTCGCGCTTGCGACCGCCATTGCCGTGCTCGACGGGGTCAAGGCCTCGGGTCAGGTGCCGGCGGCAGAGTTTCCTAAAGTCGTCGGGCGCATCAGCTTCTTCGTCAATGCCGGAATCCGCTTCGTCACCGAGATGTGCAAGATGCGGGCCTTCGCCGAATTGTGGGACGAGCTCTGCCGCGAACGCTGGGGGATCGAGGACGAGAAGCTGCGCCGGTTCCGTTACGGCGTGCAGGTGAACTCCCTTGGCCTCACCGAGCAGCAGCCGGAGAACAACGTCTATCGGATCCTTCTGGAGACACTCGCGGTCACGCTTTCCAAAAAGGCGCGAGCGCGCGCCGTCCAGTTGCCGGCCTGGAACGAGGCGCTGGGTCTCCCGCGCCCCTGGGACCAGCAATGGTCGCTGCGCCTGCAGCAGATCCTGGCCTATGAGACCGACCTGCTGGAATTCGAGGACATTTTCGAAGGTGCCGGCGCCGTTGCGGCCAAGGTCGAGGCTCTCAAGACGGCCGCCCGCGAGGAACTTCCGCGCATCGAAGCCATGGGTGGCGCCATCGCCGCCGTCGAACAGGGCTACATGAAGCGCAAGCTGGTGGAATCGAACAGCCGGCGCCTGGCCGCCATCGAGTCCGGCGCCCAGAAGGTGGTGGGGGTCAACTGCTTCACCGAGTCCGCCTGGTCGCCGCTCCTGGCCGGGGCAGACGGCGGCTTCCTTGCCATCGATCCGGCAGCCGAACGGGCGCAAGTCGAAGCCCTCGCCGCCTGGCGTCTGGGGCGCGATCAAAAGGCGGCGGAGCAGGCGCTGGCCGGCCTCAAGGCCGCCGCGAAAGAAGGCCGCAACGTCATGGAGCCTTCCATCGCCTGCGCCCATGCCGGAGTGACCACCGGCGAGTGGGGTCAGGCCTTGCGCGAGATCTACGGCGAATATCGCGCGCCCACGGGCGTCGGCCGGGCCGCTGCGGCCGGGGGGAGCGAGGGTCTCGACGCCGTCCGGGCCAGGGTCGAGGGCGTCTCGTTGCGGCTGGGGCGGCGGCTCAAAATGCTGGTGGGCAAGCCGGGTCTCGACGGCCATTCCAACGGTGCGGAGCAGATCGCCGTGCGCGCGCGGGATGCCGGTTTCGAGGTGGTCTATGAAGGGATCAGGCTCACGCCAGCCGAGATCGCCAACGCTGCGCTGGAGGAAGGCGTCCATGTGATCGGGCTTTCGATCCTTTCCGGCAGCCACGAACCGCTGGTGAACGAGGTCCTGACCCTATTGAAGGCCACGGGCCTCGGCGACTTGCCTGTGGTCGTGGGCGGCATCATCCCGCACGAGGATTCCGCCCGGCTGATCGCCGCCGGCGTCGCCAGGGTCTATACGCCCAAGGACTACGACCTCAACGCCATCATGGCCGATATCGTCGATCTGGTGGATCAGGCGACCCGCGAGGCGGCGTGACCCTCCGCCGCCTCATTAGAACTATTCCATATAAAACAGATACTTGCTTGAAGTGCTCAGGCGCGATCCCCTCCTTGTACCCCCGCGCCCCGCTTGGTTGCCGGCGGATGTGTGCGGATGTTGCCGGGCTAGGCTCGGGGTCCGCTGAGCTACCTGCCTGTCGGTGGCCGGGCGCAGACCCGGCAGGCGCCCTCGGCCAGGGCTTTGGCGAGCGGGCTAATTCCGGTGGAACTTGTGAACCCACTCTTTCGGGGGCAAGCTCTTACCGAGAGTCGTGAACGGCGCATCCCTGACCATCTGCCTTGACGCTTTACGTAAGACGTAATATCTATGATCTCGTCATACCGAGACAAGGACACGAGGGCCCTGGCGGAAGGCAAGTCGGTCAGGGCCTTCCAGAGTTTCGAGAGAGTGGCGAGGCGCAAGCTCAGGATGATTGAGGCGGCCGCACAGTTAGCCGACTTGGCGTCGCCGCCCGGAAACCACCTCGAAGCCCTGCAGAAGGACCGAAAAGGACAACACAGCATTCGGATCAACGACCAGTGGAGGGTTTGCTTCATCTGGAGGGACGGTTCCGCCCATGACGTGGAGGTCGTCGACTACCACTGAGCCCGTCAGATCCGAAGGAGGAGAACAGCGATGACGAAAACATTGCCGCCAGTTACGCCAGGCGAGATTCTTCGCGAGGAGTTCATGATTCCACTCGGGCTCAGCGCGAATAGGCTGGCCAACCATCTGGGCGTGCCCACCAACCGAATCACGGCGATCCTCAATGGCACCCGTTCGGTGACCGCTGACACAGCCTTGCTGTTCGCCAAGGGCTTCAACACCAGTCCGGAGTTTTGGCTCAACCTCCAGAGTCTGCATGACCTCGAGGTCGCTAGACGCCAGACTGCAAAAACCGTCTCCAGGGTGAAGTCCCTAGTGGCGGCCTAAGCCTGCCGGGCAAGGAGTGCATCGCATGACCAAGCCCTTCAATCCCAAGCGCCCGTATCGAGTCTTCCACGCTCCATCTATTGGGTCGCCCCAGGGCACCGCGCCGGGCTGCTGGGCGTTGACGACTACGAGACTTTGAAAGAGGTTAGGGCCGCCCTGTTAGGTCTGCCACCGGGCAACTCCCTTCTGACGATTGCAAAAGGTCCGGACGGCATCCCCGTCAAGGTGGCGTAGCCCGACTTCATCATATTCGCCGCCGCGACCGGACTCGGCCCATCTTCATTCGGCGAAGGTAGGCTCAGGCCAATCGACCCATAACCCTTCCCGGCCGTGGTCACAACTTCCTCTGCGCGTGGAGCAATTCAACAACCTGCAAAGTCTCTTCAATGGCTTTGCGCGCCTCCGCCCGGGTAACGTCTGTCTTCCGGGCGTCGATCACCCCTCGATGGCGCTCGCTTGCTGCGATAGCGACTTAAGAAATCTAGGGCGATGGATAGCAGGCGGCGTGACCTTCAGCCAGTCTGCCGCCCGCATGCCCTAATGGGCTCCGGCGCCTGGGCCTTGTCCGTGACCTGGCTGGCGGGCGAGGAAGACGAAGGGGATGAGGGCGGCAAAGGCGATGGCGAGCATCAGGAAATCGTCGACGTAGGAAAGCATCGCAGCCTGCCGACCCAGCATGGCGCCGATTTCGGCCTGGGCCAGATGCCGCGCCTGGTCCGCGGTGCCGCCCAGGCTGGCCATATGTTGCTGCAGCTTGGCCGCCATGGCCGCGTAGCGCGGATCGCCGGCCGCGACCCGTTCGACCAGGATGCTCTGGTGGTATTGACTACGCCGGGCGAGGGAAGTGGTGAGCAGCGCGATGCCGACGCTGCCGCCGAGGTTGCGCGAGAGATTGATGATCGCCGAGGCGTTGTTGTTCTTCTCCCGCGGGATTCCGACATAGGCGATGGTGGAGATCGGAATGAAGAGGAAGGCGAGCCCGCACGCCTGGACGATGCGGGCGAGCGCCACCGTCCAATAGTCGACCTGCAGGTCGAAGGACGTCATGTGGTAGAGCGCCGCGGCGGAGAGCGCGAGGCCGAAGACGATGAGGAAGCGGGAATCGACACGGGAAACCAGGCGGCCGATTACGGGCATCAGCAGGATGATGGCGAAGCCGCCCGGCGAGACGACAAGGCCTGCATCGGTCGCCGTGTAGCCGAGCAGGGTCTGGACAAATTGGGGGATGAGCTGGGTCGAGCCCAGCAGGACGAACCCCAGCATGAACATCAGAATGTTCGACATGGCGAAGTTGCGGTTCTTGAGCAGCCTGAGGTCGGTCAGGGGATCCTGCTGACGCAGCTCCCACAAAACGAAGCAAAGCAGGCCCGCGACCGCACCGATCATGGAGAGGATGATGGCGTTGGAGCCGAACCAGTCGTCCTCCTGACCGCGGTCGAGCACGTACTGCAGCGATCCCAAGCCCAGCACGAGAAAGCCGAATCCCCAGTAGTCGATCTTGACGCCTCGCTCCTTCAGACGCTGGCGCTCCTCGACCAGATGGGGCGGATCCTCGATCATGGCGGAGATCAGGAAATAGAGTCCGATGCTGATCGGCACATTGATGAGGAAGACCCAGTGCCAGCTGTAGTTGTCGGTGATCCAGCCGCCCAGCGTCGGCCCGATGGCGGGCGCGAAGACGACGGCGATGCCATAGAAGGCAAAGGCCATGCCGCGCTCGGCGGGCTTGAAGCTGTCGGCGAGAATCGCCTGGGAAGACGGCTGCAGGCCGCCGCCGGTCAGGCCCTGGATGGCCCGGAACAGGATCAAGAGCCCGAGGGAGGGTGCGAGGCCGCAGAAGAAGGAGCTGACGCCGAAGCCGAGGATGCAGACGAGATAGAAGCGCTTGCGGCCGAGCACAGCGGAAAGCCAGCCGCTGATCGGCAGGATGATGGCATTGGTGATGAGATAGGAGGTGAGCACCCAGGTCGCTTCGTCCTGGCTGGCGCCCATGCTGCCGGCGATGTGCTGCAGCGAGACGTTGGCGATGGAGATGTCCAGGATCTCCATGAAGGCCGCCATCGCCACCACCGGCGCCACGATCCAGCGCGTCGGCGGCACATGGGACTTGGCCGGCGCGACTGGCTCCGCTGTTTGCACGGCGGTATCGCTGGCTGAGTTCAAAGCCGGGCCTCGCCCTATTTGGGCTTCGCGGCGGACCGGTCGCGCGTGTCCACCGTCGGCACGACGGACATCCCGAGGCCGAGCACATGGCTGACGTCGACCGGTTCGTCGATGAGGATCTTCACAGGCACCCGCTGCACGACCTTGACGTAGTTGCCCGTGGCGTTCTCCGGCGGCAGCAGGCTGAATTGTGCGCCCGTGCCCCGCATGATGCTGTCCACATGGCCCTTGAAGGTCACGTCCGGATAAGCATCGATGGCGATCGCCACCGGCTGGCCGGGGCGCATGCCGTCAAGCTGGGTTTCCTTGAAATTGGCCGTGACCCAAGGCCGGCCGAAGACCAGCGTGGCCAGGGTCTGGTTCTTCTGCACCACGTCGCCGGCATTGACCTGGCGCTTGGTTATGTATCCGTCCTGCGGCGCGAGGATCCTCGTATATGAGAGATTGAACTCGGCCGTCTCAACCGCTGCACGGGCCGCTTCCACGCTGGCGCTCGCCGATTGCAGCTCGGCCTGGCGCACGGCGATCTGCTGGGCTGCCGTCTCGGCCTGGGCAAGCTCGGCCTCGGCCTGGCCGATCTTCGCCTTGGCAACGGTGACGGCCTGGGCATCGGCGAGCACTTGATCCGCGTCGCTGCGTGCCGTCGCCTCGGCCTGGTCGAGGGTCTGGCGCGAGGCGAAGTCGCTTTTCGACAGGGCGGTGTAGCGCTTCGCATCGGCGGCGGAGCGTTCGGCCTCGGCGCCGGCGGCCGCGAGCTGGGCTTCGGCCTCAGCCACGCCGGCCTTGGCAAGCTCGACGCCGCTCTCAGCCTCGGCCAGGGTCGCCGCCGTGCTCGCCTTGGTCAGATCCAGATTGGCGCGGGCCTGAGCCTCGCTCGCAAGCGCCGCGTCGAGATTGGCGCGCGCGTTTGCCAGCGCGGCTTCGTAGTCGCTGGGGTCGATTTCCAGGATCAGGTCGCCCGCCTTGACCCGCTGGTTGTCGGTGACCAGCAGGCGCTGGACCGTTCCGCCCACCTGGGGGCTGAGCACGGCCGCATCGCCGTCGATGAACGCATCGTCGGTCGAGACCAAGCCGCGATTAAGCCACCAGTATGTGGCGCTGCCGACCGCCAGAACGATCACCACGACGACAAGGATCGGTCGGCGGGCGCGCCTGACCCAGCCGCTCGGCCCCGCGCCGCGCTCGGGCGCAGGCCCGCGCGGGCTCCGAGGCGGCTCGTTCCGAGCGATGTCGCGACGAGTCGCCGGTCCCGAACCGGGCGAATGCGGCGGAGTGCCCGTTGCGGGCGCCTTGGGCGTAGAGTCGTTGGGCATTTGGGCAGTCCAAGCTTTGGTCGCCGGGTCGGTCGCTTGTCCGGGTAGCGAGTGAACTGAACCGTTCAGTTTGTATCTTGCGCAAATTTGGCCTCCGGCCTATCTTTCGTCAAGGGTAAACTGAACCGTTCAGTCTATGGCAGAACCGGAATGAGCGACGCGGCGGAAGCTAACTCGGAAGCTGTGGTCAGCGCCAAGGCACAAGATGTCCTTGAGGCCGCCCATGAGCTGTTCATGGCCAAAGGCTATGAGGCGGCCTCGATGGATGCGGTGGCCAAGGCCGCCGGGGTCTCCAAGGCAACGGTCTACGCCCATTTCAACAGCAAGGACGAGCTCTTCGCCGCCATCGTCACCAGGATTTGCGGCCAGTTGACCCGGGACATCAAGGCGGTGATCGAGGCAGGCCTGCCGTTGCGCGAGGCGCTGCTTGGCATCGGGGAAAGATTCCTCGAAGTGCTGACCGACCCGAAGCGGGTGCGGATGTTCCGGATGGTCATGGGCGAGGTGGATCGGTTTCCCGAACTCGGACGGGTCTTCTATCGGTCCGGCCCCCTGGTGATGCAGGATTCCCTGGCCGGCTATCTCGAGCAAGCCGCCGCGGCCGGCGGCCTCGCGATCCCCGATGCGGGCCAGGCCGCGCGTCAGTTCCTCAGCCTGGTCAAGGCGGACTTGCATTTGCGCTGTCTCTTCGAGATCGGCCTCGTCACCCCGGCGAGCGAACGGGAGCGCCAGGTGACGGCCGCGGTCGACATGTTCCTCAAGGCCTACGGCACGCGCGCTTAGGACCGAAGCATCCCCAGACCATGATCCGATCCAATTGGATCGGATCATGGTCTGGATTCGTTAGTTTGGTCGCATTTTCTGCGCCGAGCCGGTGGCCACTTCGGCGGAAAACGCTCTATGGCGTGCCCTGCGCCGTCACCGTATTGACGTGCTCGGGGTAGACGAAGCCATAGGCCGGATAGACGATGCCCCAGGCCTGGAGCTGGTAGTTCCAGAAGCGTACGGCGCTCCAGTCATTGGCCGCCGACACGTCGACCGCCGGCATGGCGTCATAGATGATGTGGCGGCTGGCATAGTCGCTGCCGAAATTGGCCTGGGTGACGCGGACCTCCCGCGGGTTCAGGATATCCACCACCACCGCGACATGGCCGAGCTTCAGGCGCTGGGTCCGGCTCAACACCAGCACGGCCATGAATTTCGGCTGATGGCCCCGGGCGTATTTGCCGTTCGCTCCGTCCCACCAGGTCCAGGCGTCGCCCAGGATGTCGATGCCCGTGACCTGGCGGGCATAGGGCACGCATTGGATCAATTCACCCTGATAGGGATGGATGCTGTCCGATGAGATGGGTGGGGTCGACGGCGGCGGGACGCTGGCCGTGACCATGGACGCAGGCAGATTGTCGGCACAACCCGCCAGCAGGCCCAGCAGCAGAAACCAGAGTGATCGCGCCGACCGGCGCTGAATTCGCGTGCTCATCGGCGCAGGGTCAATTCGCCGGAGCTGACTTCGTAGCCTTGAAGCCGGCTGAGGAAGCTCATGCCGAGAAGGGAGGTCATGGTGCTCTGACGGTCGACCGCGCCGGCGACATCGGTGAGCCGGATCGGCCCGATCAGGATTTCCTGGATCATGATCGGCGCTGCCGCGACCTTTCCGTTCGCCGTTTCCGCCGAGTCGGTATAGGCAAGCCTGTCCAGGTCGAGGCCGATATGCTGGGCATCAGCCGGGTTGAGGACGACGATGCTGGCCCCGGTATCGACCAGGAAGCGGACGGGAACCCCGTTCACCATGGCATCGACGCGAAAATGCCCGTCCCGGTCGGCGGGAAAGCGAACGCTCTCGAAATCGGGCTGGAACGCCGGAGCCGGTTGTGACGGGGCGCTCACGACCAGCTGGTGGCTGCTGTCCACCGGGACCGCGCTCGCCATCCATCTGGCGAAATCGTCACGCTGGGTGACGAAGGCGGCGACGAGGATGCCCGCGCCGATCCAGGTTGCCAGGCTGCGCAGCGCCCAACCGAGGGACCGGCCGGAGCCGCGCGCAAACAGGAAGAGCAGCAGGCAGCCCGCCAAGGCCGAGGCCACGGCAATGTAGAGCAAACCGGACCCGGCACCGCTCATCATGGCGCCGCATTCCTTGCCCGTTTTGCTGCCGCGTTCATTGGTGCAGGGTCATGGCGCCGTCGCTGACCTCATAACCCGAGAGTCGGCTCAAGAAGCTTATGCCGAGGAGCGAGTTGCCGGTGTTCGTGCGAACCACCGCGCCGGCGACATTGACCAGCCGGATCGGTCCGACTGCGAGCTGATAGATCACGATGTCCGCTCCCTGCACCACGCCATTGGGCGTGCTGATCTGCCGGCGGTATTGAAGCGCATCCGGATCGATCCCCGCGCGCCGCGCATCGTCGGGCTTCAGCAGGACGATGCTGGCACCGGTATCGACCAGGAACTGGACGCTCGCGCCGTTCACCAGCCCGTCGACGCGGTAATGTCCATCGCTGCTCGCAAAAACGCGCAGGCTCGAGCTGTCGGGCTCAACCGCTGCCGGCGGTGCCGTAGTCGCCGCCGCCTGCTCGTCGGTGGCGGGGGGCGGACCGGCCGCGGGCACCGTGCTGCCGGTCTGATAGACGTAGACGGCGATGAATATTCCGGCAATGACGACCCAAACCGCCAGATTGGCGGCCATCCAGCCGATGGAGGCCCGGTGTCTCCAGGCGATGCTGACCGCGACGACTATGGCTATGAGCCCCGCCGCCACGACCGCGTCGATCAACCAGTTGGCGTATGCCCCGCCCATCAGCGCGATGCTTTCATGTCCCGGGCCGCCAGGATGCTCATTGTCTCAAGGTCAACGTGTCGCCGTTGACCTCATAGCCCGAAAGCCGACCGACGAAGCTCATGCCGAGAAGAGAACCGTCCGTGCCCCCCTCGCTGACCGAGGCATTGACGTCGGTGACTCGGATCGTACCGACATCGATCTCCGGCAAGGTGATCGGGGCACCGCGCGCGGTGCCGCCCGCCGTGCGATAGAGCTGCGAATAGTTGAGGGAACCCGGATCGATGCCCAGGCGCCTTGCATCCGCCTGGCTGATCAGCACGTCGCTGGCGCCGGTATCGACCAGGAAATAGACGGGAATGCCGCCCACCATGGCCTTGACGTGGAACTGACGATCGGCCTCCAGGGTGAAGCGCATGGTCTGGCCTCCCACTGCCTCGCCTTGAGCCGGCATCAGCAGGGCGGAAATGCGCCGGCCGGCGTCGTTCACCTCGGCGCGATAGCTGTAGCCCAGCAAGAGGGCGACTGCGATGCCGATCCAGATCCCGATCTGCCCCGCCGCTCGCCGGACCCCCGGCAGGCCCTGTCGCGCGACGCGGCCCAGGCCGCCGCCGCCGACCAGCGCCAGCAGTGCCACGAGATAGACCAGGCGCCGGCTGTCATCCTCGCCCTGAAGCGCGCCTGGAAACAGATGGAACAGCAGCCAGGCGAGCCCGATCGCGCCCAATGCGCCATAGAGATACCAGAGCCAGCGACCGCCCGGACCGCTCTTGGCGCTCATGCACGGGTGGCTTGCGCCAGCGCGACGCCGATCATGGCGTCCCGGCCGACGATGGCGGCGAGCCGATCCTCGGACCAGCCCTCCGTCCCTGCCGGCCGCAAGGGAAGCACGAGGTAGCGGCAGTCGGCCGTGCTGTCGACCACCTTGACCTCGGTCTCCGGCGGCAGCCGGGTCCCGAACTCGGCCAGCACGGCGCGCGGTTCGCTGACGGCGCGGCTTCGGTAGGCGGGCGCCTTGTACCAGGCGGGCGGCAGCCCCAACAGCGCGCGAGGATAGCAGGAGCACAGAGTGCAGACCACCAGGTGATGGAGCCGCGGGGTATTCTTGAGGGCGACGATCTTCACGCCGCGGGCTTCGATGCCGAGCTCGGCCGCCGCGGCGTTGGCATCGGCGAGCAGCCTTGCCTCGAAGGCGGGGTCGCTCCAGGCGCGGGCGACGATGCGTGCACCCAGCGCCGGCGTCTTCTGCTCCCACTCCTCGATCTTGGCTCGGATCGCGTCGGCGGTGAGCAGGCCCTTCTCGATCAGCAGGCTGCGGATCGCGGCCTCGCGCCGCTCCCAGGCATGGCTCCTATGATCGGCGCGAGTCGGGTGCGGGTGGTCGTGATCATGTGCCATGGGCCGGCTCCAACCAATGTTCGAACAGGTCCAGCGAGAGACTGTCGGCGGCCAGGCCGGCATAGGCCGGCCAGAGGTCCCTCTGCCGGAACCGCACGTGATAAAGCGAACGAGCGGGCAGGCCATCGCTGCCATAGGCCCGCTCCTCGGGATTGGGAAAGCTGCCCTGGCATCCCTCGATCCGCCCCTGGCGACCCCGCACATAGGAAGGCGTGCGCATATGCCCTTTCACCGGCAGATCGCGCACCCGCACCAGGGCGCCATCGGCGAAGCGGCGCTCAGTCATGGGCATCGGCCTCCAAGGCCGCGATCCGGGCCTCGATCTCGGCCCTGGTCAGCAGGCCCTTTTCGACGAGGAGGCTCTCGATGGTCAGCAGCCAGCGCTCATAGTAATCGTGACGCTCATAGACTTCCCGCGGCAGGCTTTCGATGGTCCGCCGCATCTCGTCGACGTTGAAGGCGGCCACCCCCGGGCTCATCAAAAGGCTCATCAGAGCATCGACCCGCCTCTCGGCCAGGCTTGGGTCATGCTCGTCCTTTTCCACCGGGCCGGCCGGAAGGCCACCCAAGTCATGCATCGCCCGCATCCAGTCATTGTAGCTGTCTGGCCGGCCGGCGGCAAAGTCTGGTAGGAAAAGGCCGCTAATTTTGCCGGATTCACCCATGAGCCTCGTCGAGCGCATTAAGGAATGCCAGCGCTGGGATCGGGAGCGGTATCGCCCCTTCCGGGTAGACGGCCTCTCCCTTGGCTGGGTCAGCCGGAAATTCGCCGATCGCCTGAAGGGCTTCCCGGCCGTGTTCGCCGTGTCGCCCGACGCCGTCGATCTTGTCCCGGGTCTTCAGGGCTTCGAGGTCCGCAGCCGGGCCGTGGAGGAGGTGCTTCTGCGGCTGAAGGAGGAGGGGCTGATTAAGGGTTGGCGCGATGAAGCCTATCCGGTGGGCACCAGCCTGCATTCGCGCCCGCTGCTGAGAATGGAACGGGCCGCCGTCCCCCTGTTCGGCGTGCGCGCCTATGGCGTGCATCTGAACGGTTTCGTGGGCAGGGGCGAAGCCTTGCGTCTCTGGGTCGCACGGCGCTCGGCCACGAAGCAGACCGCGCCCGGAAAGCTCGACCATATCGTGGGCGGCGGCCAGCCCATGGGCCTCGGACTGATGGAGAACCTGATCAAGGAATGCGCCGAGGAGGCCGCTATGCCCGAGAGCCTTGCCCGTGAGGCGAGGCCGGCCGGCTTCGTCAGCTATGTCACGGAACGGGTCGAGGGCCTGCGCAACGACATCTGCTATGCCTATGACATCGAGCTGCCGGTCAATTTCGTGCCGCGCAATACCGATGGCGAGATCGAGTGGTTTCAGCTCTGGCCTGTCGGCGAGGTGAAGGCGCGGCTGGCTGCGGGCGACGACTTCAAGTTCAACGTCGCCCTGGTGAACATCGATTTCCTGGTCCGGCGCGGCTACCTCGGGCCCGACGAGCCCGACTATGTCGAGATCGTCGAGGGCCTGAGGCTGTGAGGCTTCAGGGGCCGTGGAATGCGCCCGCCGCGCCCGCCACATCCATGGAGCCGAGATAGATCATCTTGAGGGCGACATAAACGATGACGGCGAGCCCGACGAAGGCGATCCACGGATAGCGCTTCAAAACGCCGGCGATCATCGCCGCCGCCACGCCCATGAGCGCGACGGACAGCACCAGGCCGAAGACGAGGACCCAGGTGTGCTGCAGCGCGATGCCGGCCACGGCCAGGACATTGTCGAGAGACATGGAGACGTCGGCGAGCACGATCTGGAGCACGGCCTGGCGGACCGTCTTGGCCGGCGTGGCGACGTGGCCCGCCTTGGCGGCCCGGCGCTGGGCACAGAGCTCACGCCAAAGCTTCCAGCACACGAACAGCAGCAGCAAGCCGCCGGCAAGGGTGAAGCCGATGATCCGAAGCAGCCTGGTGGCGGCAAGCGCGAAGACGATGCGTAGCGCCGTCGCCGCCAGGGTGCCCATCATGATGACCCGGCCGCGCTTGCCCTTGGGCAGGCCCGATGCGACCAGCCCCACGACGATGGCGTTGTCGCCGGCCAGCACCAGATCGACCAGGACAACCTGGGCTAACGCGCTCAATGAGGCGAAGGAGATCATCGGCCGGAATGCACCAACTCGGCTTGGGCAGAGGTCGGCCAGGGAGCCGGCGGCCGCTGCCCCGGACTTTGCATGTTGTGAGCCAGGGCCGCAACGGCAAGGCGCCGCGACACTCTGCTTGGTTCAATCCGGAAACCCAGCCAAGGCGCGGATTTCGCCGGCCGTCCGGCCCGCCTCGCGCAGCGCCGCCAACGTCATCGCCCCGTCGCGTTTGGAAAGCCGCTCGCCCTTGCCGTTGGTCAGGAGCCGATGGTGGCGATAGCCAGGCAGGTCGAGGCCAAGCAGCGCCTGGAGAAGGCGGTGGATGTGCGTGGCGTGGAAAAGATCCTCTCCCCGGGTGACCAGGGTCACGCCCTGGATGTGATCGTCCAGCGTGACGGCAAGGTGATAGCTCGCCGGCGCATCGCGTCGGCCGAGGACCACGTCGCCCAGAAGCTCAGGCTCCGCCCGAACCTCGCCCTTGCCGAAATCATGCCAGGTCAAGGGACCGGTCGCGGCCAGGGCGCGGCCGATATCGAGGCGCAGCGCATAGGGCTTTCCGGCGGCGATCCTGGTCTGGCGCTCGGCCTCGGAGAGCCGGCGGCACAGGCCGGGATAAGGCGAGCCCTCGGGCCCATGGGGTGCTGCGACGGACCGGGCGACTTCGGCCTCGATTTCCTTGCGGCTGCAAAAGCAGGGATAGACAAACCCCGCCGCGGCCAGCCGATCGAGGGCGGCGCGATAGTCGTTCACATGGGCCGATTGCCGGCGCACCGGCAATTCCCATTCGAGGCCGAGCCAGTGAAGATCCTCGTAGATCCCGGCTTCGAATTCGGGGCGGCAGCGCTGGGGATCGATGTCCTCGATGCGCAGCAGGAAGCGCCCCGCGGCGTCGCGCGCGAGCCGGTGGGCGAGCAATGCCGAATAGGCATGGCCCAGATGCAGGCGGCCGGTAGGGCTGGGGGCGAAGCGGGTGACGAGGGGCTTCAACTTCGGTGCATGCACATGGCAGAAAGAGAGGCATGACACTGGTGCAGCCGGAACTCGAGGGCAAGCGGCTCGCGAAGGCACTCAAGGCGCTTTGCCGGCAGGACCGCGACCTTGCCCGCGCCCTCGCCGAGGCGGGTACGCCGCCACCGCGCTCGCGGCCGGCGGGTTTCGCCTCGCTGGTCGATATCGTGCTTGCCCAGCAGGTATCGACAGCCTCCCACCGCGCCATCGCCCAGCGCCTGTTGGACAAGGTCGGGAGCGTCACGCCGGAGAGCCTGCTGAGCCTGGTCGAAGCCGATTTCGCCGCCATCGGCTTCAGCCGGCAGAAGGTGGTGTACGCCCGTGGCCTCGCCGAGGCGGTGGCCGAGGGCCGGCTCGATCTGATGCGCGTGGCTCGTCTTGCCGACGAGGAAGCCATGGCCGAGCTGGTCGGTCTCAAGGGCGTGGGGCGATGGACGGCGGAGATCTATCTCATGTTCTGTCTCGGCCGGCCCGATGTGCTGCCGGCCGGCGACCTGGCGTTGCGCGAGGCCGCGGGCGTGGTGAAGCGCAAGCGAAAGCGGCCTCTGGAAGCGGACCTGCGCCGCATGGGCGAATCCTGGCGGCCGTGGCGGAGCGTTGCGGCACGCCTGCTTTGGCATTACTACGCATACTCCCGCACCAAGGCCCGCCCAGAGGAACAAGACTAACATGCCAGGACCCTTCGATCTGAACGGACCTTCCGAGCCGCCGCTCTCCGGCGGCAAGCCGAAGCAGCTCGTGGTGATGCTCCACGGCTACGGCGCCGACGGCAATGATCTGATCAGCCTCGCTCCGCAATGGGCGGGGCTCCTGCCCGACGCCGAGTTCCTCTCGCCCCACGCGCCGTTCCCCTGCGAGATCGGCGGCTTCGGGCGCCAGTGGTTCGGCTTCGAGAACCGCACGCCCGAGGTAGTGAGGGCCGGCGCCAAGGCGGCCGGAGCGATCCTCGATGGGTTCCTCGACGAGGCGCTGGCCGAGCGAAAGCTCGAGGCGCGCGACGTGGCCCTGGTCGGGTTCTCTCAAGGCGCCATGATGGCGTTGTTCGTGGCCCTTCGCCGGACGAACGCACCCGCCGCCGTGGTCGGCTATTCAGGCGCCCTCGTGGGCGAAGAGGAGCTTGCCGGGGAAATCCGATCGCGCCCGCCGGTGCTGCTGGTCCATGGCGATGCCGATTCCGTGGTGCCCTTCGCCAAGCTCGCCCGCGCCGAATGGTTTCTGAAGGCCGCGGGCGTGCCGATCACGACCGAGAGGCGGCCCGGTCTTGCCCATGGCATCGACGAGCGCGGTCTCGTGCTCGGCGGCGAGTTTCTGCAGCGCGCTTTCGCCGCTGCGCTGACTGGATCGTGACGATCCGGTGACGGCGATGACAAGCTGGTGAAGAGTTCGAACCCCAGCCTACCAAATCTTGTGTTTTTCGCTGTCAGCGGCTAAACCTGCTGGCAGGAGTCCTTATGCGAGAGCGTCCTAGACCGTTATGAACGCATCGCCCGAGAGCTGCGCCGCCCTGGTGCTCAACGCCGATTTCCGGCCCTTGAGTTATTTCCCGCTGTCTCTTTGGCCTTGGCAGGAAACGATCAAGGCGGTGTTCCTCGACCGGGTGAACATCGTTTCCCAATACGACCGCGTGGTGCGCAGCCCGAGCTTCGAGATGAAGCTGCCCAGCGTCATCGCCCTCAAGGAATTCATCCCGCTCAACCGGCGTCCGGCCTTCACCCGGTTCAACGTGTTCCTGCGCGATCGCTTCAGCTGCCAATACTGCGGACGCTGTTGCCCGACCCATGACCTGACATTCGATCATGTGGTGCCGCGCTCGCGGGGCGGACGGACGACCTGGTCCAATGTCGTGACCGCATGCCAAAGCTGCAATCTGGTGAAGGGGAACCGTTTGCCCCAGCAGTCGGGGCTGTTCCCCAGAAGCCGACCAGCACAGCCGTCGACCTACGACTTGCAGGAAAATGGGCGGGCTTTCCCGCCCAATTATTTGCACCACAGCTGGCGCGACTTCCTCTACTGGGATACGGAACTGGATTCGAACTGAGATCCCGACTGACCGGGCGACCCTGGAGCCTGATCGTCTCAAGCCTGCTCGGCTTGAGACGTGAATCAGGCTCTACTCCTAACATGCAGAACAAGATCGGGTCAGTTTGAATCAAGCTGACCCGATCTTGTTCTAGGGGCGAAACCGGTCAGATCCTCTCCGCCAGCCAGATGGCGAGGCGGGAGCCGGCCTTGATGGCCGAGGTGAGCAGTTCATAGGCGGGCGCCTCGCCGGCGCCATGGGCGAGCGCCAGGTCGCGATGCTCCAGTTCCTCGCCCCGGAATTTCTCGATGGTGGTCCTGAGTTCGCCCTCGGCTTCCGGCAGCGCCGCGGCTTGGCGGGCGTAATGGGCGTCGATCACCTCCTCGACCGCGACGGTGCAGGCCATGGCCGCGCGGGAACCCAGAAGCGCCGTCGCGGCGCCGAGGGCGAAGCCCGCCGCATGCCAGAGAGGCTGCAGCGCCGTAGGTCGGACATGGCGGTCGCCGACCATGCGATCGAAGGCCGCGAGATGCCGGCGCTCCTGGGCCGCCATATGCTCGACCGCGGCGCGATCGGGCCCCTGGGGCAGGATAGCGAGCTGGCCCTCGTAAATGCGTCGGGCGCCATACTCGCCAGCCTGGTCGACGCGAATCATCCGCTCGATGGACTGGTCGCCGGATGGGTCGCCGGGAAGCCGGCGCTGCCTGGTCATCGCTCGTCTCGACTGCGCACGGCCGCGACGAGGCCGAAGAGCCCCAGCGCCGTCGCATAGGCGAAATTATACCCGGCCATGGAGACCCCGAACATGGTCCAGGCCGGCCGGTCGCAGGGAATGACGGGCGTGGCCATGAGCTGGTTCTCCAGGTCGCTCAGCGACTGGTTGGCGTTCACGGTACTCATGCAGCTGGCGAGGCCTTTCCACCAATGCTGCTCCACCCCGACATGGAAGAGCGCGATGCCCGCGCCGGCGAGCACGGCAAGGGCGGTCAGGCTCGCCCCCGCCGGCCTGAGGCGCTTGGGCAAGGCGAATGTCAGAACGGCGAGCAGGATGACCCCGCCATAGGCCCAGCGCTGCCAGAGGCAGAGCTGGCAGGGAAGAAGGCCACCCAAATACTGGCTGGCGAACGCGACCGCCAGAGCCGCAAGCGAGCCAAGGAGCAGGATGGCGGCAGGTTGAACGCGGGAAGGCATATTGTTCCTCAAAGATAGCGAAAGGCGATGAAGACGCAGAGGGCAACGGCCAGGGCCAGTGCTGCGATCAGCGGCAGGCGGTCCTGGACGAATGCCCCGACACGGTCGCCGTAGCGCGCGATCAGCCAGACCTCAAGGAAAAAGCGGCTGCCGCGGGACACGAGGGAGGCCAGCGCGAAGGTGACCGGATCGAGGCCGACCGCGCCGCTGGCAATGGTCACCACTTTGTAGGGGATGGGCGTGAAGCCGCCGGCGAGCACGATCCAGGCTCCCCAGGCCTGGTAGAGGGACCGGAAGGCGTCGAACAGGGCCTCGGCGCCATAGAAGTGCAGGATCGGTTGCCCGATCAGATGGAACAGGAAATGTCCGATGGCATAACCGAGGAACCCGCCGGCAACGGAAGCGACGGTCGCCGTGGTTGCGATGGCGAGCCCGCGCTGGGGCGTTGCCAAGGCCATGGGGACGATCAGGATGTCTGGCGAAAAGGGAACGCAGGAGCTCTCCAGGAAGGAGATGAGGGCGAGCCATCGCAGCGCATGGCGGTGTCGGGCGAGACCGACGATCCAGTCACGAAGGCGACGGAGCATCCGATGGCGGCTTACAGTTGCGGGGCGGGCTTTCCGGGGCGGCGCTACCCTGGCGCCGGCGCCGCGGCCTGTCAATCGAGCCGGCGTCCCTTGTTTGGCCTCCGTGTTCTGCCGGTTTCACTCGGCGGAAATCCTCAGCGCCGGCGCCGCGCCTGCTTGACGGAACAAACGGCCGTGCCTAAATTCCCCTCGTCGTGGTGATTTGAGCCGACCGGCTTGCGGCCACGTTAAAAAACCCGCTAAAAGGTCGGTGGCCCGTGAAGGGAACCCCGACCCACTCGCGTCGGGGTTTTTGATTCCGGGCCTCCTCTCGTCCCGGCATTCCGCATTCGGTCGGCTCGGCCCACCGCAGCTCACAGATGCGGAGCCAGCGATGACCGACGGACGAGCCGCCGACCGGCTGCAGGAATTGACCGAACGCTACGGCAAGCTCGATGGCGAGGCGCTGCTGGCGCCGTTCATCGAGCGCGAGTTTCCCGGGCGGTTCGCGCTCGTCTCCTCCTTCGGGGCCGAGGCCGCGGTGCTGCTCCACATGGCGGCGGAGATCGACCGCGGCCTTCCCGTCGTCTTCATCGACACCGGCAAGCTGTTCGGCGAGACCCTGCGCTATCGCGACAAGCTGGTAAGCCAGCTCGGCCTCACCAACTTCAAGGTGCTGAGGCCCGAGCCCGCCGACGTGGCGGCCAAGGATGGCGATGGCGTGCTCTGGCACAGCGATCCCGATGCCTGTTGCGGGATGCGCAAGGTGGCGCCGCTCGCCCGCGCGCTGGAGGATTTCGATGCCTGGGCCTCGGGACGCAAGCGGTTCCATGGCGACCTGCGCGCCTTCCTGCCGGTGATCGAGGCTTCGGGCGACAAGATCAAGGTCAACCCGCTCGCCCGCTGGTCCAAGGTGCGCATCGAGGAGGCCTTCGCCGCCCGCGACCTGCCGCGCCACCCGCTGGAAGCCGACGGGTTCCTTTCCATCGGCTGCATGCCCTGCACCGAGCGGGTCGCGTCTGCCGAGGACCAGCGCGCCGGCCGCTGGGCCGGGCGCGGCAAGACGGAATGCGGGATACATTTTCTGTAGGAGGGCCGGCAGTCGGGGCCGGCCCGATGTTGCGCCGGTCCGAGCCGCGGCTATTATGGCGCGCTCTGCCGACGGCCCCGGTGCCCCTGTGGCGGAATTGGTAGACGCGGCAGACTCAAAATCTGTTGCCCG
>Ga0209415_10005960_pt1 | contig 21788 bp, 19 predicted proteins | sample PeaSoiSIISIP2007_FD_187696 | JGI IMG/M metagenome (GOLD analysis project Ga0209415, IMG submission 187696) | Peat soil microbial communities from Weissenstadt, Germany - SII-SIP-2007 (SPAdes) (version 2) | ecosystem: Environmental > Terrestrial > Soil > Wetlands > Peat | place: Germany... | reverse complement strand
AGGGGCTCGGCAGCCCGTCAGGGCTCGGCAGCCCGTCAGGGGCTGGGCAGCCCGGTGAGTGGCTTCCGTCAGCTCTTGACGGTGATCTTGAACTTGCCCTGCGAGTGCTGGCCGAGCGGATCCCGGACATGGACGACAAAACTGAACGTGCCCGTCCCCTTCGGCTTACCGGAGATCTTCCCGCCGGCCGAAAGGGTGAGCCCAGGCGGCAACCCACCCGAGACCCGTGACCATGTGTCGGGCCAGGCGATTCCCCCCTCAGCGACGAGTTGCGTGGCATAGGACTTGGACTTCGTTCCATCCGGAAGCTTCAAGGTCGTGATCAGCGGTCCTGGGGCGTAGAAGAGGCCCTGCCCGTCGGAGTCGACAGCGGCGCAGAACGTGGTCAAGGGGCACGAGAGCCCGGAGATCGATTGCTCCGGATCGATCGTTCTCGGCTTCTGCCAGCTCGACCCGTTCCACTGGTACGTGTCGCCCAAGCCATCGCCGACCATGCAGAACTTCGAGCTCGCGCAGGCCGCTGAGTCGAGGGCTGCTACCGAGATGGGCTGAACCGCCGACCACTTTGATTTGTTGAACGTCTCCGCGTCCGAGCCGGCTGCGACGCAGAACGGGCCTTTGGTACACGAGATTGCGTTGATCCAGCCGCCGGAGTCGACTTCGCGCTCCGACCATTTCTTCCCGATCCAGGTATAGACGTCACCGGTGTTGTCGCCCGCCGCGCACCACGACGAGGAGATGCAGGAGATGGCGTCCGCCCCGCCGCTGGTGCTGAACGTCATGTGCGTCCACTTCTTCCCATTCCAGAAGTCGCCCGTGCCGTACGTGTCGACGACCGCGCAGAAGTCAACGGTCGGGCAGGAGACAGAGAGACCGGTTCCGGTCTGGTCGATCGAGTGGACGGCTGACCAGCGGTGCCCCGTCCATGTGGTCTCGAACCCGTCGTAGTCCACGGCCACACAGAATGCCGGCGTCGCGCACGAGACCGACGTGAAACCATAGGTATTCACATCGAGGAACGCGGGGCGTGACCACGCGTGTCCTTCGAACACGAGTGTGTTGCCGGCGTTGTCGACCGCCGCGCAGAAGTGTTGGCTCGTGCACGAGACGGAAGCGAGCGAGGGTGGGGATCCGGACGTCTTGTCCATGGGCAGTACGTAGCCCCACGTCGGAAACGTCACGACGACGTGACGGCGGGCGCCGGACAACCCTGCGACAGTCTGGAGCGTGGCCGCCGAGGCCGACGCGGAGGCGGGCTGCACGGCGATGACCAGCAGCGCCATGACGGCGGCGATCGCACTGAGGACGGTCCGCGAGAGAGCGCTTGCACCAGGCTCAGATTGTTGCGATGACGACGGAGCTCGGCTCATCGGACCCCCCGTGGCACGCGACCCCTCGCCCGTCGAAGGCCGTGCCGCAGACAAGCTACCAAGGCCCGGTCCGAGATGACGTGTCACGCTCTGGCAGGGCCGAGAGCCGTCGGCCGGCGGCCGGCGCCTCGAGTTCGGACTGGTGCCTCAGGCCCCTGCCGACCCCGAACCCGACCCCGACCCCGCCAGCACCAGCTCCTTTGCCGCCACGCCGCGGCGCGGCGTGATGATGTCGTCGATCAAGCCGTAATCGAGCGCCTCCCGAGCGGTCATGAAGTAGTCGCGATCGATGTCGTGCTCCACGTCCTCGACACTGCGACCGCTGTGAAAGGCGATGATCTCAGCCATCCGCCGCGTCGTGGCCAGCACCTCCCGCAACTGGATCTCCATGTCACGGGGCGCTCCCCGCGCGCCGGCACTCCCCTGGTGGATCATGATCTTTGCGTTGGGGAGCGCGAGGCGCTTGCCGGCCGCGCCGCCCGCCAGGATCATCGCGGCGGCCGACATGCCCATCCCCACGCAGATCGTGGACACCTCGGAGCGCACGTGTTGGATGACGTCGTAGATCGCCATGCCGGCATACCCCAGGCCACCCGGAGAATTGATGTAGAGCGAGATGTCCTTCTCGGGGTCTTCCGCCTCGAGGTAGAGGATCTGGGCCACGATCAGGTTCGCGATCTGGTCGTCGACCTCCTGGCCCAGAAACACGATCCTCTCCCGCAACAACAGCGAGTACAGGTCATAGGCGCGGTCCCCGCGACTCGTCTGGTCGAGCACGGTCGGGATGATCGACTGCCTCGAGAATCCCTCTCCCCACACGTTCCTACCCCCTGACTCCTCGTTGCTATATCATTTGTAAGATATCACCAACGCTATGGGGAGGTGGCACCGAGCGTGAGCGAGCGGCGGCATGAGCCGGTATTTCCCGGTTTCGGGGAGATGGCTCGTCGAAGACGGGAGCTGGTCGAGGACTTGACCGCACGGCGCCATGCCATCGGCCTCAGCCAGACGGAGGTGGCCGCGCTGATGGGCACGTCCCAATCAGCGGTGGCGCGCCTCGAGGCTGGCCACAACGACGTCATGCTCTCGACCCTCGAGCGGTACGCCGCCGCGCTCGACCAACGCCTCGAGTGGCGCCTCGCGCTCGGGCCGGACAAGGAGCCCGAATGAACATGGAACCCAACAGCTCCTGGTTGGAGGAGCGGCTCTTCGAGCGCCGGATCGTGTTGTGCCGCGGCGTCCTCGACGACGTCCTCGCTGGCAGGGTCGCGGCCGAGCTCATGACCCTCGACGCTCTTGGCGACGGAGCCGTCGAGCTCCAGCTGGACAGCCAAGGCGCCTCGCTCGAATCGGCCTGGACCCTCGTCGACGTGATCGACCTCCTCGGCGTGCCGGTCAATATCCTGTGCTCCGGCCGCGTCGAAGGCGCGGCCGTCGGTTTGTTGACGACAACGGGTCGGAGGACTGCGCTTCCACACGCTCGGTTTCGCCTGACCGATCCCGAGCTCGAGATCTCCGGGCGTGCGAGCGAGCTCGGGGCTCTGCTCGACCACCACACGGCGCGCCTCGAGCGATTGCACGAGAGGGTCGCCACGGTGACCGGCCGTCCGCTCTCGGAGGTGGCCGCCGACTTCCGCGCAGGCCGGTCGCTCGATGCTGGCGAGGCGCTCCGCTACCGCCTTGTGGACGAGATCGCCGGGGACAAGGTGCCAATCCGGTCGATCGGCGCCCCCCGGCGCCACCCGGTCAACGGCAAGCGTCCCGAGGCCAATGGGCCACTCGGTTTCAGGCCAGGACCCCGCCCGCGAAACCCTTGAGGGCTCCAGCCTCGGGGCCCTGGGCGCTCAGACAGGCACCCAGCCCTTGCCGTCCCACTTGAGTCGGTACGTCCAGGCTCCGCCGTCCCAGTAGTGGCGAGCCATAGGGTCCAAGGGGTCCGGATACCAACCGGCCTTCTTCTCGGGCGCCGAAATCTTCGCGTGATCGGGCGCCGCTTCGTGGGAAACCGGCATGGCGATAGCTCGCTCTGCAACCGGTTGGAGTTGGCCAGAGGGGGTCGGGGCTGGAGAGGGGGCCGGGGCCGCGGGCGCGGCCGGGACTGGGGAGGGGGTCGGGGCCGGAACAGGGACCGGGGGCTCGAAAGAGGGCGGGGCCGCAGCTGGGCGCTCCGCGCCGACCGACATTTCCGGGATCGACGGGGCAGCGGGCTCCCCAGCCGGCGGAACCTCAACGGGCACCGACGGCGGATTGTCCGCGGGCGCCACCGAGGGGGGCGAATCCACGTGCGAGGGCATTGGCGGGTACTGGCCGCCATAGGAAGGCTGCTGGCCATACGGCGAGTACCGACCGCCAAAAGGAGGCGGCATGCCCCCTTGCTGGTACGGCGCTGGACCAGGGAACTGGCCCGATCCACCCGTTCCCATGCCCCGCTGTCTCGCCTTGCCGCGCCAGACGGCGGTCAGGATGAACCCAAAGATGAGCGCGTAATACAAGCCCCGGACCGTCCAGTAGCCGGCGCCCTTGTAGTGGAAGGCCGATCCGGCGGTCAACAGGAGAACCAGAATGCCGACGCGAAAGATCCAGAAGTTGCGACCCCCACCGCGGCCAAAGATCATGAACATTGCCTACAGGCTACCGATCCCGGACTTCTCGCGAGCCGCGACCCAGGCTCGCGCGTGGAGCACCTGCCAACGCCGACTGGGTGCCACGACCCGTCATCGAGCTAGGCGGTGGCCGGCGGACCCACGGCCGCGGTGGCCCCTGTCTGTGAAGGCACCGTCGTAGTCGTCGTGGTCGTGGTGGACGAGCCCGATATCGGGGCCGCGGTGGACGTGGTCGCCCCGGACTTTGCCGTCTTCTTCAACTCGGACTCCGCCTGGGCCAGCAGCTTGCCGACCATCTTCATGTCGTCGTAGTACGTCGCCAGGTCAGTATTCTTCAGCGCCGCGAGTCCCTGGTTGTAGTAGGTCTGGGCGCTAGCGAGAAGAGCACGGACCGTCGCCGGGATCTGGCCGCTGCCGCCCCCGATACCGCTGGTCGCCGGGCCGAAGACATCCGCAAGGGCGGCGCCGAGCGTGGTCTCCATGGAGACCTTGGTGCCGTAGACGACGATGTACTGCTTCAACTGAGGGAACGGGTTCGCCGACGAGCTCACGTACAGCGGCCGGACGTAGACCAGCGAGTCGTCGATCGGAACGATCAGCGTGGTACCGAGTGAGACAAACGAGCCGGATCGATCCTGGAGCGTCACGAACTGGGAGATGATCTGGTTCGACTGGATGCTGGAGTTCACGACCGCCGGGCCCACGTTCGCGATCTGCGTCGGTGTCACGTACGCGGTGAGCTGCCCGTAGTGCTCGAAATCGCAGCTGGCCGTCATGAGCGCAGCGAGCTTCTGGATCCGGTCGCCGGTTGACAACGGGTCGAGCGGCTCGATGACCGTGAACCCGGGGTCGGTGGCACCCGGAAGCTGCAGGATCTCGTACTCCGGCACGAAACGGAGCGTGTTCCCGAACGCATCGGTGGGCAATGGCTGGGAGGGTGATCCCGTGCCGGAAGTCGGCGCGAGCTCCCAGGCGTTGTTGGCGTTGTAGAAGGAGGACGAATTGGTCAGGTGGTATCGCCCGTACATGGCGGCCTGGACCATCAGCAGCGCCTGCGGGTAGCGCAGATGCGATTTCAGGACCGGGTCGATGTCGCTGAGTGGCTTGAACATGCCCGGGAACGTCGCCTCCCAGGTGTTCAAGATCGGGTCGCTGGTTGTCACGGCGTAGAAGGTCATGTTGCCCGTGTACGCGTTGACAACCACCTTCACCGAGTTGCGCACGTAGTTGAACGGGCCGTTCGTGAGGCCGCTCCCGCCCGGAAGCGCGGAGGTGTCGGCTTGTTGGGCATACGGGTAATAGCTCGTCGTCGTATAGGCGTCGACGATCCAGATGACCTGTCCGTTGTCGATCACCGGATAGGGGTTCTGGTCGACGGTGAGGAAGGGTGCCACCTTGGCGACTCGGGCCCGGACGTCCTGGAAGAACATCAGCCGGGACTTGCTCGTGATCAGGTTCGAGATAAGCAGGTTGAGATCGTGGAACCGTACAGCGAAGGCCGCCTTCACCCAAAACGAGCCGATCGGCACACCGCCGGTGCCCGTGTAGTGGCTCGAGTGGGCGTTGCCCTGCGAGTTCGAGTAGTCGACCTCGGTCTGGGAGGTATCTGCGACCACGTAACCCGTCTGCCCGACGCCGAAATAGACCGCCGGCTGGGTGACTTGCGGAGCGCCGTGGCTCGAGACGGGTGGCACGTTTGCGATGTCGAAAACCGGGTTTCCCGCCGTCTGCTGGTTCGCCGGTGAGAGCACGGCACCGTAGCCGTGGGTGTACTGAAGATGCGTGTTCACCCACGACTGCGTCGGCAGGTCTGCGGCATTGACCTCGCGCACGCCGATCACGTACGGGGTCAGAACGCCGAACACGCGGTAACGATCGAGGGAGAGCCCGGCGATGGTGAAGCCGGTGCCGATCTGCTGGAGCTTCTGATAGGTCTGGGACGTGATCGAGGGCTCCCACAGCGGAAGGTTGCTCAAGGTTGACGCGTCCCCCTCGACCACGCCGCCTGTCAGGTTCGAGGCGCCCGCGAACTTGTGCTCTGTGATCCCGGAGAGCCCTATCGCCACCCGGGTCGCCGCTATGTTGCGGCCGATGTACTTCAGCTCGAGCTTGCTCTGGGCGGGCGTGACTCGAAGGGCCTGCACCGCGGCGGGGAAAATTACGCCTGCGGTGATGGCGACGAGCAGCCATAGGCCGGCGCCGATAGCGGGAAGCGCCATGCTGCGCTGGTAGACGTTGAACACCATCAGCACGAACACCGCCAGCGCGACGACCGCGAGCAGCTCGATTGCGGGCAGCCGAACGTTGACGTCGGTGTAGCCGGCGCCGTTCACGACCGAATCCTTCGCGAGCACGAGGTTGTAGCGGTCGACGTAGAAGTACCCCGCCGCTCGCACGAGCGCCATGGCCGCGAGGATCACCGACAGGTGCGCAGTGACGCGGGGGTCGACACGGGGCGACGGGCCCTGGAACCTGAGCCCGCCGTTCAGGTAGTGCCCGACCGCAGTGACGATCAGGAGCAGGAGGAGTGCCACGAGGCACCAGTCGACGAGGAAGGACAGGAAAGGCAGCTTGAACACGTAGAAGCTGATCGGCTTGTTGAACTGGGGATCGGTCGCCCCGAAGGACTTGCCGTTGAGGAACATCAGCCAGTGCTGCCATTGGCCGCTCGTGCCGGATCCGACGATGAGGGCGATAATGAGAGAAACGACCGTGCGTAACGCGAACGTGTGGCGGCCGACGATCTGCTGGTAGCGGCGGACGAGCTCGAGCTCCGGCGAGACGAGCAAGGCCCGCGGGGCGATACGGTCGACCAACCAGAGGCTGATCCAGCAAGTGATGAAGAAGACGCCGATGAACGTGGCGTCGAGCGCGAGCTTGGTCTCGATCATGGCACGCCACACCATCGTGAAATGGGCCGAGCGATACCAGAGGTAGTTCGTGTAGAAGTTGGCGAGACCCTGAACCAGGATCAGCAGCACGATGAACAGGGCTACGGCTCCGAGGGCCCACGCTTGGTAGCGGCGCACCGGGCGCGACCGGGATGGCAGATCCGTCGGAACTCGCATCGAGTTGGAGCCTACGACCGAACGGGCACGAGCAGGCAGCGGCAGCCAGGGTGCACCGGCGGGTGGGCGTGCCCGGTGGGGAACTCCACGCCCGGCGGCTGCGGCCCGGCGAGTGAATTGTCGTCGCAATCCGGGCAGGAACCGCCGGCATCGTCGTCCTCGACAACCCACCGGACGAGCGGCGCCTCGTCTCCGCCGAGAGAGCTCAGCACCGCGAGCTCACCGACCGCAAAGGCCCGAGTGGTGAAGTCGCCGGCAAGCCCCTCGACCCGAGCTCCCTTCCATTCGCGGTACGCAACACCTGCCGCGTCTGCTGAGCCCTCCAGACTTCCGTCAAGCTCCGAGAGCGCCTCCTCGATCCTTTGGCGCAACATCGAGGAGAGGTCGTCAGCGAGCTCGGCCGCGATCAGGGCTCCGGCCTCGAAGGCCGCCATCTCGGTCGGAGCGGGTGCCGTAACCGAAGGCCCTTCCACAGTGTCACCTGTGACAAGGAACGCGGCGCCTGCCTCGAAGGCGCGGGCGAGTTGATCAGTGGTCGCGGTGACGAATCTCTCTCGCTGGGCGTTCGGCGGGACCAGCGCGTCCAGCACGGGTTTGCCGGACGCTTGGCGTAAGGCATTGAGGAGGTCGTTTTGGTCGTCCTGGAGCGCTCGCTTGAGCGCCCGACCGAGCTTGGCCGTGACGGTCTCAAGCAGATGGTCACGCCGGGCCAGTGCCTCGACATCCGGCTCGGCGATCGCGTCGGCCTCGGCCTCCGCCTCGCCCGCGGCCTCGATCTCCGCCTCGCCGGCGGCCACCATCTCGGCACCCGCGGCGGAGTCCGTGGTAGCCACGCCCTTCTCGGCCTCGGCCTCCGCCTCCCCGGCTGCTCGCGCGCTCTCGGCGTCGCCGTCTTCCAGCGAGCGCTCGTCCAAACGCTCCGCTGCCTCGAGGACTTCGAGTGCCGCCTCGGAGAGATCGGCGTCCAGCTCAGCGTCGCTCTCGGCGAGCTCGGCGGCAAGCTCTGCCTTCCGCTCGGCGAGCTGAGCCTCGGCACCGGCCTCGAGGAGCTCGTCCTCGAGTGCCTCTTCTGCTTCTATCGCTGCCTCGACACTGGTCTCGCTCCCCGCGCCTGCCTCCGCTGCAGTCACGGCTTCGATGTCGTAGATGCCCTCGGCGGTTGCGGCCTCCTCTGCCGCCCGGCTGGCTCGGATCCGTGCGAAGAGCTCGTCCACGCTCCGGCGGCTCGCAGTCGACCCCGCCTGATCCGTTCCGGTTGCAGGGCGCTCCGTCACGCGCAGCGCACCGTTCTCGCCTCCAGCCTCGTCCGCAAGTGCCAGGTCGCTCGACACGCCTGCGTCCGTGCCGAGACCGGCCTCGCCGGCGCCTTCGCCGGCGGCCACGATCTCGGCTTCGAGGTCCCCGAGGTCGTCCTGCTCGGGCTCCAGCGCGACGCGGTGGCCCGCTTCCTCCGCATCGACTCGCGCTTCGTCCTCTGCCGAGGCCAACCGCTCGCGCAGCTCGTCGACCGACGCGGCCACGACGTCGACGACCCGGATCAATGAGTCCCTCCCGACGCGGAGCTCCTCGAGTTGCGTGCGCAACGCGCGCCGGCGAGCAACCAGGTCCGCGAGCGTGCGGTTTCGCAGCTCCCGGGCTTCTGCCACCATGCGGCGGCACTCTTCCTTCGTGGCGTCAAGGAGCTCGACCGCCTCGGTTTGCGCCTCCTCGGTCACCGAGTTCGCCTCAGCCTGAGCCCGGCTCGTGTACTCGGCAGCCTCGTGCTCGGCGGCGCCACGGATCTCGAGGGCCTCGGCATCGGACGCCGCGATCTGATCCGCGAGGATCTGCTCAGCTTCGGCGATCAGCTCGGCCGCTCGTGTCTCCGCCTTGGAGACGACGTTCTTGGCCGCGTCGTGGGCGGTCCAGAGGATCTTGGACGTTTCGATGCCGATAGCTCGGGTGAGGGTCGCCTCGTCGAGCACCGGGTCCTCGGCGCGACGCTCGGCTTCGACGACGCGCTGGCGAAGCATCGCCTCGCGCTCAAGTGCGTCCCGGAGCTCGGCAGCCGCTTTGCCCAGAAACACGCGCACCGCCTCGCCATCCACCCCCCGACGTGCGGCAGGAAACGACTTGCGAGCGATCTCGTCGGGACTGAGCTGCGAGCTCGATGAGATCGAGACGACCTGGGGATCCTCCGGCATTGGCAACAGCCTACGACGCCGCCCTCATCCGGCGGTGGTACGGACGATGCGGCCGCCGAGCGACTCGAGAATCTTGATGACCTGGTCGATCGAGGACACGGCGTACACCTTGAGGTTCGGGCCCGCTTTCGACTTTGCCACGGCATACTCCTGCACTGGTACGAAGAACACGGTCGCGCCCGCCCCCCGCACAGCGATCGTCTTCTGAGCAACCCCGCCCACGTCCCCGACGCTCCCGTCGATGGACATCGTCCCGCTCGCGGCCACCTTGAGCCCGCCGGTCAGGTCGGCCGGGTCGAGCTCCTGCATGAGACCGAGCGTGAAGGCCAAACCCGCCGACGGGCCTACGATTCCCTCGGAGGAAAGGTTGACCTTCACGGGCAGCGGGCCGACCTTGAACGCGGTGCCATCGACGGCCACGCCGCCACTGCCCTGCGGGTAGATCCCCAGACAGGCGATGGCATGAGGCTTCCCGCCCGTCACCGTCGGAACCTTCCAGATCTTGTACCTGGTCCCCTTGCCCTCCGAGAAGCAGGAGACAGTTGCGTTGTTGCCGACTCCCACGACGCGGAACGCGCCAAGGCGCAGCGTCACGGTTCGCGGCTTGCCGGCCGGGTAGGCAAACGCCACGAGGTGGACGGTGGTGCCGGGAGCGAACCCTTCCAGCTTGTCCGCGAGGCCGAGATACGTGGGCACTTTTGCCCCGTTGACCTTGCTGATGACGTCGCCCACCTGAAGGGCGGCGTCGGCGGCTGGTGAACCCGGCAGGATGCCGTAGACGAGCGCTCCGAGCGCGACGACCGGAACCTTGTAGCCCAGTTGGGTCAGGGCGACGACCGTGGCGGCCTGCTGGGCAGTTGACATGTCGATCTCGCCCTCGGTCGCGTACTGCGCCGTGGTCTCACTGCCGAGGATCGAGCCGCTGGAATCGATGGCGGCATTTGGGTCCAGCCAGAAGAAGGGGTAGTAGAGCGCTCGCATCGGTGTGAGCTCCACGTAGACGAGCAGAACCGAGCCCCGATGCGAATGCCTGTGGGATGCCGGAACCGTGATGAGGCTGCTCACCGCGGGAGCCGAGCCGGGCGTGATCGCGTAGAACGGCAACTGGATGAAATAGGCGACGACTGCCGCGACCACGAGCACGGCGAAGATCGATCCGAACGTGTGTCGCTTTCGCCAGCGAAACGGAGCCCCTCCGCCGCGACTCCCCCGCCCACGACCGGGCCCATGGCCGTAGACCTCGGTCTCCGCGGCGGGCGCGTCGCTCGGGTCGGCGGGCGCGTCGCTCGGGTCGGCGGGCGCGTCGCTCGGGTCGGCGGGCGCGTCGCTCGGGCCGTCACCCTCTACGCTCGATCCGTCGTGTACCGATTCCACGGAGCCGTAGCCTGCCATGGCGCCGCACCGAGCGGGCGCCGCCTGTGACCGGTTCCGGCAGTGGCGCCTCGATCGACGCCGCTCGTCGGCGGGGAGACGCTGCCCTCGCCGGACATGTCGGCGACGAACCAGCCGCCCGTGGGTTTCTGAACGATCCCGACGCGGAGGTCCGCGCGACGGCGCTCGGAGCGCTCGTCCGCATGGGCCGTGCAACACCGGGAGACGCGGCGGCGGCTCTCGAGGACCCCGATCCCCGGGCCCGGCGGCGAGCTTGTGAGTTGGGCGCCTCGCTCCCTGGGGCGGCATACGCGCGCCTGCTGGAGGATCCCGACGACGTGGTCGTCGAGGCGGCGTGCTACGCCCTCGGCGAGGTCTCCGACCTCGCGGCGGTCCCCGCTCTCGTGCGGATCGCCACCACGCACGCCGACCCACTCTGCAGGGAGTCGGCCGTGGTCGCCCTCGGGGCCATCGGCGACAGCGAGAGCCTTCCCGCGATCCTCGCCGCGTTGGACGACAAGCCCCAGATCCGGCGCCGAGCCGTGATCGCGCTCGCAGCCATCGAGAGCGTCGAGTCGGACGCTGCCCTGAGGCGGTGTCTGAAGGACCGGGACTGGCAGGTGCGTCAAGCCGCCGAGGACGTGCTCGGGGTCAGCGCCGACGACGACTTACCAGACGTCAGCGCCGACGAGGACTGACGGACCTCAGCGCCGACGACGACTCACGGACTCCGCGGTGTGAGCCATCGTGGCCATGCACTTGAGGGCACCAGCGACTGCACAGCGTTCCGGGTTCTGGACAAGATGGACCGGGATCCCCGTGGAGCTCGCGAGCCGCTGAGCGAAGCCTCTGAGCAGGGCACCACCGCCGGCGAGGTACAGACCCCGGTTCAGCAGATCATTCGCGAGGTCGGGGGGCGACGACGTGATGCACGAAACGGCCGCGGCGAGGATCCGCTCGACGCGTGGAGCGATGGCGTCCGCCACGTCTGTCCGCGCAAGCACGATCGAGCGGACGATGCCGGTGGAGACATCGCGGCCGCGCACCTCGACCTTGTCGTCCTCTTCTACCCAGGCGCTCCCGATCGCGCACTTGATCCCCTCGGCTGTCGCCGAGTCGATTGCAAGCTCGAAATCGCGGGCGCAAAGGCGCCGGATGGCTTCGTCGAAGTCCTCGCCGCCGACGGGGAGAGACGCGTGGGTCACCAGGCCGCCCAGCGCGAGCACCCCGATCTCGGTCGTGCCCGCGCCGACGTCGACGACCATCGAAGCGAATGGTTCCTCGATCCGCAGCCCGGAACCGACGGCCACCGCGACCTGCTGTTCTACGAAACGGACCTTCGCCGCGCCCGCTTTCTTGAACGCCCGGTCCAGAGCACGCCGCTGGACACCGGTAGCCGCGCCCGAGGCGCAGCACAGCACCGTTGGTTGACCAATCGCCGAGGTCCTCCCGCGGCTCATTAATTCCTTGGCCACGGCGGAAGTGAGGTCGAGATCGAACAGCTGTCCGTGCCGAACGGGCCGGACGATCGCCACCTCACCCGCGCAACGGCCGCGGAGGCGGAGCGCCTCGGTGCCGAAGGCCACGACGCGGTGGCGTCCGAGGTCGACGGCGGCGATGGTCGGCTCGTCGACGATGACGCCGCGACCCGGGACGGCTACGAGCGTGCGAGAGGTGCCGAGATCGACTGCGAGGCCGGAGCTCACCGTTGCGCGCCCTCGGGCGCTGGCTCGACGGGTCGGGCCGCCGGGCTCCAGTCCGTCCCACCATCCCAGGTTTCGCGCTTCCAGATCGGGGTGGTCGCCTTCAAAGTGTCGATCAGGTAGAGGCAGGCCTCGAACGCCTCTGCCCGGTGTGGGGTGGAGACTGCCACGACGACCGACGCCTCGCCGAGCTGGATGTGCCCGACGCGGTGCCACACGACGACCCGCCCGAGGTCGGGCCACCGCTCCCGCGCCACTGCCACGATCGCCTCGAAGCGAGGCAGCACCTGCAGGGTGTACGCCTCGTACTCGATGGACCTCACGCCCGTCCGCCCCTCGGCGTGGTCACGCACCGTCCCCACGAAACACACCACCGCGCCACACGAAGGCTTCTCCACCCAGTCGGCTGCGCGCTCGAGGGGAAGGGGCTCGGGAGTCAGCTCGAGCCAGTTGTCACCTTGCACCGACACGAGCACGCGCGTCATGGTATGCGACCCGCCGGCGCTGCGACGGCTCGCGAACGGGGCCCGACGCCCCAAATGGCCCAGCGGTCAGTATTCTCAGAGTCCGTGGTCGAACCCGGTGACGACTTCGACGACGTCCACGACGACGATCAGTCCGGTCCTCTCCTGCCACCCGACGACCGTCTCTGGCGACACCCCTCGGAGCTTGGCGAGCACGGCCGGCCGGTCAGTGCAGAAGCACTGTCCGCGCGGCGCAGCTGGATGGCTGCGACCCCGTCCCGAGCTGGTGCCTGGTCAGCCGGCCTCGTCGGAGCGGTGCTCGCGACAGGTGTCGTCCTCGTCGGCGGACACCTCACTCACCTGCTCTCTTCCTCTTCGGCAACGCAATCGCCCGCGCTCGTCAAGCACAACGGTGGTGGCACGCAGCTGAGACTGGTGCCGTCGACGACCGTGGTGTCAAGCCTCGTATCGACGACGACAACGACCCTGTTGAGCGACTCTGAGCTGACCGCGTTGGCGGCCCGAGTCGCCAGGTCGATGCTCATCGTACGCGACGGCGACGCGAGCGGCGTTGGAGTCGTCATCAACTCGAATGGCTACGTGCTCGTGCCGGCGTCGCTCGTGACCGACACGGGTGACATCTCCGTCGTCCTCAACGACGATCAGCAACCCGTCGCGACGCTGGTCGGTATCGACTACGGCACCGGGCTCGCCGTCGTGCGTGTGGACGATTCGGACGCACTCACGTCGGCACGTTTCGTGTCCGAAACGGTCGGAAACGGCTCGTTCGTCGCGTTGGTCTGGCAGGGTCAGACCGGCACCCAGGCGTGCTGGGGCGCGGTCAACGCGCTCGATGTGCCCTTGGCGGCGGTCAAGGGCAGTCCATCGCTTCTCGAGTCCCTTCGGACGCTCGATCCGCGCCCCGTGACGGCTGGCGGAGTCCTCATCGACGGTGACGGGCGCCTGATCGGAATGGTGACGAGCGTCAAAGGCAGGACGTTGGTGGCGACACCGGGTTGGCTGATCGCCATCGTCTCGCGCGATCTCATCCTGACCGGACACGTCATCCACGGCTGGCTCGGGATCACGGGCGCAACCGTCTGGTTGTCGACACGCGTGAGCAGGGTCGAAGTACTGAAAGTTGACCCGGGCGGTGCGGCCGCCAAGGCCGGAGTCGAACCTGGCGACCTCATCGAAGCCGTGAACGGCGAGCCGATCAGGAACATGTCGGACATCTTTGCCGCGCTGTACCCGCTGCCCCCAAACCGTGCGATCGTGCTCCGCTTCGCACGGGGCGGCCATATGTGGGCCGCCCGAACTTGGCTGAAGCCGGCCGCCTGACGCTCCGCAAGAATGGCGTCCGCGGCATCGGGCCCGCCGATCCCGCCGATCCCGCCGATCCCGCTGCCCCGCCGATCCCGCCGGCCCCGCCGGCCCCGCCGATCCCGCCGATCCCGCCGGCCCAGCCAATCCCGCTGGCCGCGCCGGAGCAGCCCCCGCCGTAGCATCGGTCACGTGAGCGATCCTCTCGCATCGGGTGGCGGCGACTTCCTCCGGAACATGCTGGGCGACCTGCTCCGCCTCATCCGCACCGAGGGCCCGCTGCAGTGGGAGCTCGCCTTTCAATTGGCGACAAGCGTTGCTGCAGGCGACGAGCCCGATCCCAACCCCGACCCGCTCGCTCGCATCCGACTCGAGGAACTGAGTGCGATCGCCGAGCTCCACGTGGCCGACGTCACCGGTATGGTCCTAGGCTCGGGGGGCTCGGGCCTCAGGCTGGTCCCGACGACGCGTGTCGAATGGGCGCGACGCAGTCTCGAGGCGTGGCGCCCGCTGCTCGACCGCCTCGCAGCCGCGCTGACGACCACGACCGATCCCGCTGGCACGGACTCGGGCTCGAGCACCGGCACGCCGGGGCCGCTCGGCTTCGGTGCGAGCGCCGACAAGAGCCCCGAAACAGCTGATGAATCTACCGCTGCTCCAGCAGCCCCGGCGGGCGCCGACGACGCGATGCCGATCGACCCATTCCTCGGAGGCACGGACCTATTCCAGGATTCGGAGCTTGCCGGGAAGGCGGACGACGAAGAGGTGGACCTCGCCCAGATGATCGGGCGATGGACCTCGGCCATGGCCCCGGCAATGGCGGCGATGCAAGTTGGCTCCGTCGTCGGTCATCTCGCCAGGCGCGCTCTAGGCCAGTACGACTTGCCCTTGCCGCGCACTCCTTCGAGCGAGATCCTCGTCGTTGTCGGCAACCTCGATCGGGTCGCTCAGGAATGGAGCCTCCCCACCGACGATCTCCGCCTTTGGCTCTGCGCACACGAGATGGCATTTCACGCGGTCCTCGCTAGGCCACATGTTGCCAAGCGGCTCGAGGAGCTCGTCGTCGCGCACGCGCGACTCGTTCGCCCCGATCCTCGAGACCTCGAGGGACTTCTGCAGGGAATCGACCCCGGGGCGATCCCCGGCCTCTCTCAAATCATCGGCGATCCCTCACTCCTCGGCGAAGCCGACTACGGGTCTTCGCCCGAGCTCGAAACGGTTCGTACCCAGCTCGCCTCGCTGACGGCTGCGATTGCCGGCTGGGTGGAGTACGTCACTTCGGTCGTGGCCTCCCGCCTCATCGGCGCTCACGCGCCGATCGGCGAGGCGATGCGCCGGCGGCGTGTGGGCCGCGGCGAGGGTGAGCGCGTGGCCGAATCCCTCTTCGGCTTGCACTTGGATCAAGAAGACGTCGACCGGGGCTCAGCATTCGTGCAGGGCGTGCTCGAGCGCTCGGGAGAGCTGGACCTTCCGAGGCTTTGGGTCGATGAGGAGCATCTACCTACCCCTGCTGAGGTCGACGCTCCCGGGCTGTGGCTCGCCCGCATCAACCTCGGGGCAAGCGAATAGCCCTCGGGCCTCAGGACGCACCTCGATACTTCAAATTGTTGTGCAACTTGCCTTCTGAAAACATAGCGAGCGCTCGCTATGTTTTGGCGAGGCAAGTTCGCGGGAAAACGACGGGTCCAAGGCCGGTCGGCCGGTCAATCCGACGCTCGTTGCCTGATCCACACCGAGGCGTGCGCGGGCTCGACGGCCCTGTTGACGACTTCGAGCAACTCGCTCCGACCGTCTCGAGGTCGACGGCGTCTCGCAGACGTGCCGTGAAGGTCGCAACCGTCGCCTCCGCGTCGTAGCGGGCCCGGTTGAAGCGCCTGTCGACGACATGCTGCATCCGCAGCCGAAGCGGGTTGAACAAACCGACAGCCGCCAGCGTGGAGGCCGCGACGGCGACAGGCGAGGAGAAACCAAGCGCCTTGGTTGTCAAGGTGACGATGCCCACGTACACCCCGACGACGAGACCGGTCACGATCGCGTAGGACAGCGTGCGACTGATCAGGCGGTCGATGTCATACAGCCGGTACTTGAGAATCCCGATGGCGAGACCGATCGGCAGCGCTGCAAACGCGACCGGAAGGACGTCATGCACAACAATCCAATAGCCCGAAGCGGGAAGGACCACGAGTGATATCGCAGCGATCACGGAGATCGCGGCCCCGCTCACGAACCACTTCTCCTGCAGCCGTCGCTCGCCGATGGATCTTCGGTAAGCGGCCCCTAGGCGAATCAGAACCGCCAGCAAGCTCGCTACAAGCCCAAGAAGGAACGCCGGGTCGACGTAGTTCCACCATGGGTAGGCGCCGCTCCCGCTCCCGCTTTCGAGAACCGAGAGTTCGCCGAAGGTCGTGACCTGCACCTTGTTCGCAATCACGAAATTGGCCGTCATAGCGATCGCGCCCAGCAGATAAGTCGCGCCCAACACGAAAACCGCCCACACCACCCACCGCCACCGTCGGGATGGCAGGCGCCCGTCAGGGAAGACCAGGGCGGCCAGTCCGAGCAACATGAGAGCGGGTATCCAGGTCAGACTCAAAACGAGGGCCGCCGGGCCGAGCGGCAGAGTTCCGTCGCGCAAGCGATAGTTCAGTACGACGTAGGCCGAGGCGTCACCGCTGAGCAGCAAGAACAATGCCATGCCGAGAAGCATCCATCCCATCGGATTGCGCGGTTGGCGCCCTGCGACAGCGACCCCTGCAGCACCGAACGCCAAGCAGCCGAGCGCATAGTTGCCCGACTCGCCAAGCTGATGAGAGGCGGCTGCCAGCAGAGCGGCCAGGATGAAGAGCACAAGCACAAGGGCACCGAGCACAAAGGCGGTCATCGGTGACGCCAGACGACGACGCGTGCGGGCGTCGGTTTTCATCGCAACCTGGCCCACGTTCCGCTTGCGAGCGTCGCGCACGAAGCAAAGCGTAAGCCCGGAGCGTTCCGAGATCGTTACGGGCCTGCCCTCGGCACGCTCCGCTGTTTGAGGCTGGTCAAGCGGCACCCGGACCGATCTGGGAGACCAGTTCAGCACGATCGACTCCGAGAATCGCGAGAGCTCGTGGCACCGTGCCCAACTCGGCCTGGAGGATGCCCGCAAGCAGGTCTCTGGTCGATTCCCTCCGTCGGCGATGGTCGATGGCGAACCTGTGGCCATGTGAGATCGCCCGCTTGGCTGAAGCGCCCCAGAGTGGTGTGCTGGCGAGTCGTGTGGCTCGTGCCCGTTCCTCATTCAGGGGCCGGACGCCGGCAAAGGCGAGGCTCTGGCGGTTCTCCTCACGGAGGGCGGCAAGGAGCCTTTCGTGATCCAAGCCGGCTTTGGCAAGCAGGCCTCCGACCGGGCCATCGGCATCGGACGCCAGCGCCAGAAGGAGATGCTCCGCCTCGACAGTTCGCGACCCGTACCGCTTCGCTTCCCCACGAGCATGTTGGAGTGTGCGCGACACCGTCGCGCCCGCGTTCGTGTTGTCACCCATTTCGCCTCCTGAGATCGATCCCGGCAGCGATGAGGCGTCGTGCGTGTTTCTTGTGCACGGCCTGGCGAGTGACACCGAGAGCTTCTGCGACCTGCGACCATGACCAACCGGCTCCCATTGCCCGCTCCACTTCGGCGTCTTCGAGGCGATCGGCCATGCCTCGAAGCGCAACGACAGCGGCCAACCCGTTGGCTGGCCCTTCAAGTGGGGAAAGCTCCGGGGAAGCCATCACAAGCAACTCTAGTTGACACTCGGTGTATTGTCAACACAGGTTGCTTACGTGCACCCATGCCTGACCGGCCTTGCGACGTTCAGGCTGCCCGGTTTTCTAGAGTTGCTGAGTGGCCCCGATGAGACGAGACGCTTGCGCAGTGTCGTGGCTCCTAGTGTCGGAAGAACCCGCAGTTCGTTTTCTTACGCGGCGTGACCTGCTGGGACAAAGGGCTGCTCGTGACGAGAGTCATATCCTCGACGGGCCATGGATCCGAGGATTGCTCCATGGCCAACTGACAGACGGGACTTTCGGCGTTCATCCCTACCGCAAGTGGACCGGGGCTCACTGGCGGTTGATCTCTCTCGTAGAGCTGGCGGTGCCCGCCAATCACCCTGGTGCGCGAGCAGCGGCCGCGACCGTACTCAACTGGCTCACTGCTTCTGGACGGCCCGGTCGCATCCGCACGGTCGACGGCCTCGTGCGGCGATGCGCATCCCAGGAGGGCAACGCCCTTGCAGTGGCCTGCCGGCTCGAGATGTCCGATGATCCCCGGGTTGAGCACCTCGCCCGATCGCTGATCGCATGGCAGTGGCCGGATGGAGGGTGGAACTGTGACGTCGGGGCCTCCGGGCGGCGATCGTCGTTTCACGAGTCGCTCATCCCGATGTGGGGATTGCATGAATATGCCATCGCGACCGGCGACCGAGCAGCCCGCGCCGCCGCAGAGCGCACCGCCGACCTGCTGCTCGAACACCGGCTGTTTCGCTCACTTGCCACGGGAGCGCCGATTCACCGGACGTGGACGGACCTGCACTACCCGCCCTTCTGGCACTACGACATCCTTCACGCGCTCGTCGTGCTCGGCCGGATGGACTTGGCGAAAGACCCTCGCGCCGCCGATGCGCTCGACCTGCTCGAGCTACGACGACTCCCTGACGGGCGTTGGCGGGCCGATCGTCCCTGGTGGAGCAGCTCTGGCTCGGGGCGCGGAGCGGAAGAGGCCGTCGACTGGGGCCGATCCGGCCCAAACGAGATGGTCACCCTCCACGCAATGCGAGTGCTCAAAGCAGCTGGGCGATCCGGCGTGCCCGTCGCCACGAAGTCAGCGTGACTTCACGAATGCCGCTCATCTCAACTCCAGCCCTGCTCAGACCAGCGCTACCTCTTCTTCGGGCACGCCGAAGTCCCATTCGAGAATGAGGTTCTCCCGCTCCGCGTCGCGGACGATGCGCTCACGATTCCGCCGAAACTGCGGATCGTGCGGTGGCAACAGCACGAGGCGCGCGAGCGCGCGCTGGCGGAACTCCTCGATGACGGCACGGTCACCGAACTCCGACTCGACTTCCCAGTGGGGCGCGACAGGACCGAGATAGACCATCCGTACGTGCCCTCGGGGGGGCTCGGTCGGCGGGCGCTCATCCGGGTTGATCAAGCTCATCGTTTCTCCTTGTGGCAGAACCGGCGGAAGTGTACCGGGCATCACGACGTTGCCCACCTGAAGGGCGCGCTGGGCGCCGCGTCAATGCAAGCCGGTCTCTTGCAGGATCTGGGCCACAATCGTGCGGATCTCGTCGACCGCAATTGCAAAACCGACGTTCTGCGCGGGTGCATTTCCCTCCGAGCTCGTGGCGACCGCCGTGTTCATAGCCACGACCTGGCCCGACGAATTGACAAGGGGGCCGCCGGAATTGCCCGGGTTGATGGGTGCGTCGGTCTGGATCAAACCTGTCAGGTTCTCGGTCGTGCCGTTGTCGGTGGTGGCTGTGAGCGACCGGTTCTCCGCCGAGACGATGCCTTCGGTCACGGTAGGCCCGCCTGCCAGGGCTAGCGCGTTTCCTATCGCCAACACGCCGTCCCCCTGCCGCGCAGTGTTGGAATTTCCAAAACGGACGGTCGGCAACGAGTCACCCGCACCCTCGATCTGGACGAGTGCGATGTCCTTTTCAGCATCGGTCCCGATGACTTTGGCGGGAAACTTCTTGGTCTGCCCGTAGAGGGTGACAGTGACGGTCTGAGCACCGGTGATGACGTGGTTGTTCGTGAGCACGACGCCGCTGGGTTCGATGATCATCCCGGTACCCGCACCTTGGACATAGCCACCGAAGCCACCAGATGCGCGGAAGCTGCTCGTGTCGATCGAGACGACTGCCGGCAGCACGGTTGCGAGAATCACCTGGATGTCGCCAGAGGTGACATTCTTGGGCGTCGTTGGGAGGAGCTCGCGGACGATCGTCTGCGGGGAGCGGCTTGCGAACACCGAGACGAGGCCACCACCGGCCAACGCTCCGACGAGCGCAGCGACGAGCGCCACGCCGAGCCATCCGGGTGCGGTGTGCGGTGGCCGCTTCGGCGCCTTTGGCTTCGTTACGCCATAGCTCCACGGCTGCGGCCATCGGCCTTGCGGCCACTGCGAGCCGGTCCAAATGGGTGCGCCGTACTCGCCCGGCCCATACCCTTGCTGGAAGTAAGGGTCGGGACCAAAGGGTGATTGGCCCGATCCGGGCGGGCTAGATTGCTCAGCCCCGAAGCCGTTCTGGTCATCGGGCCTCGCGGGAAGCGGCGGCTGCACCGACTCGCTCTGGGACCCGGCGTGTCCAAGCGATGGCAAGAAGGGGGACCCGCTTTTCAGGCCGTAGTCGGCTGCCGGACCCGCCGGAGCTGCCGCTGCTGGACCCCCCGGAGGTGCCGCTGCCGGACCCGCCGGAGCTGCCGCTGCTGGACCCCCCGGAGGTGCCGCTGCCGGACCCGCCGGAGCTGCCGCTGCCGGACCCGCCGGAACGGGAGCCGCTGGAGCGGCCGCTGGAGCCGGAGCGCCCGGTGCTGGGGCGCCGGCAGCGGCGATCGCTTCGGCGGCGATGTCGACCGCGATGTCCTCGGCGGTGGTCGGGCTCGGAGTGTCAACCTCGGCGCCACCAGCCACGGAACGTTCACCAGCGCCGCCCGACTCTGCCGCAATCGCCCCGTCGCTTCCAGCTGCGCTGCTGTAGCCCGCCGCCGCTGGGCTATCGGGACCCCCACGCACCTCGCCCGGCAGCGCCGTGCCCCCACGCACCTCGCCCGGGAGAACCTCGCCCCAGCTCAACATCTCGCTCACCGGGTCGGTGCCGATTCCGCGGTCGCTGCCGCCCGGACTTCCTGGCACCATGACGACAATGTACTGGCCATTCGGGTCGCGCTTCTCCGATCCGTTGACCATTACGGGTCTGAACTGGACCTCGACTCTATCCTTAGGGTTTGCTGTGAATGTGCCCGTTCGCGCACCGATGCGTCCCGGGACACGTCACAATGGTGTAGTGGATACTTCGTGGATGGGGCGGGGGAAGTGCCGGGAGGTACCGCCGGACACGTTCTTCCCGAGCGATGGGGTGGGTGTAGAAGTTGCGCGGCGAATTTGCGCAGACTGCCCCGTCAAAGAGCCCTGCCTCGAGTACGCCATGGCCAACCACATCGACCATGGTGTCTGGGGCGGCACGTCAGAGCGCGAGCGCAGGCGGATCGCCCGGCATCGCCGGCTGCTTGCGGCTCGCGCCCGGTGAACAGCTGAAAAGCTGAGCAGCTGAGCTCATCGGCAACACTGACGCGTCCACGACCTGAAGACCGTCCAACGGGGCCGCGCGGTCACAGGCATGTCCGACTCCCTGCTCCGAGAGAGCTCCGCACATCCGCTCGAGTGCGTCATCAACGTGAGCGAGGGTCGCAACAGCGCTCTGATCGAGGCGATCGCGCTCGCCGCCGGCTCGTCACTGCTTGACGTTCACACCGATCCCTGGCACAACCGCTCGGTGCTTACCCTGGCCGGACGAGATGTCGAGCATGCTGCCCGATCCGTGGCCGACTCAGCCGTCGGGCTGTTGGATCTGAAGGATCATGCGGGCGCTCATCCCCGACTGGGCGTCATCGATGTCGTGCCCTTCGTCCCAGTTCGCACCGGCCCGGCGGCTGCCGTACCCCCCGGCGCCGCCGGGCCG
>Ga0209415_10005959_pt1 | contig 21794 bp, 20 predicted proteins | sample PeaSoiSIISIP2007_FD_187696 | JGI IMG/M metagenome (GOLD analysis project Ga0209415, IMG submission 187696) | Peat soil microbial communities from Weissenstadt, Germany - SII-SIP-2007 (SPAdes) (version 2) | ecosystem: Environmental > Terrestrial > Soil > Wetlands > Peat | place: Germany... | reverse complement strand
TATACCTGACTACCGCAGCAAACGCGAGGTTTCTAATCCGAGATAGCCTCGCGAGATCCCACCGGTGTCCTGTCCGGCTAAAACCCTTACAATATCTGTGTGCTCGCCCAGCGCCTGGAATTTGATCCCTGCCGCGACGCTGAAGTTTTCGCCGTGGCCCCCGCTGCGCCGGCAGTTTTCCTCCTTCGCGGTGCTGACCCGCAATCCGAGCCCTACATCAGCAAGACTGCAAACTTGCGCCGCCGCTTGCAGCGCCTGCTCAGCCTTCCCACCGAACACAGCAAGAAACTCAACCTCCGTGACCGTGTTCGCTGGATTGAATACACACAAACCGGCTCCGACTTTGAATCCAGTTTTCTGCTCTACGCGCTTCAGCGCTCCGCTTTTCCCAAGACCTACTCCGTCCGCCTGCGCTTGCGATTTGCCCCGCTAGTCAAGTTGCATCTGGAGAACCAATATCCGCGCGCTTCAATCACCATTCGCCTTGGCCGCATAAATGGCCGCTCTCTTTATTACGGACCATTTCCCTCGCGCACCGCGGCGGAAAAATTCGCCAATGACTCGCTCGATTTCTTCAAGATGCGGCGCTGTGTCGAAGACCTGCATCCCGACCCGGCTTTTCCCGGTTGCATCTATTCCGAGATGAAGATGTGCCTGGCGCCCTGCTTTAAGGGCTGTACCGATGACGAATACCGCGCCGAGGTAACCCGTGTGCAGGCCTATTTCGACTCCGCAGGCGAGTCTCTGCTGCGAGAAATATCCAGCCAGCGCGATCAAGCTTCGGCCGGCCTCGCATTTGAAGACGCTGCAGCACTGCACACGCGCCTGGAGAAACTGAACCCGGTGCTCAGCCAATTGCCGGAAATCGTTCACCGCATTGACCGCCTGGCTGGAGTGATGGTCCAGCGCAGCGCCTCGCCGGGTGGCGTCACGTTCTTCCGCATCGACAGCGGACGCATCTCCGGCCCGCTGTCGTTTCCCATCCAATCCGCGGAACACGCCAAGTCGCAATCGATGGAGTCGCGGGTGCAGGAAGCATTGTCCACGCTGCCGCCCGCCACCACGGCAACTGCTCTCGAAACCATGGAGCACCTGGCATTGCTCAAGCGTTGGTACTACCGCAGCAGCCGGACCGGAGAGATTTTATTCGCCGATGCAAAAGGTGCGCTTCCGCTGCGAAAACTGGTGCGCGGGATTTCCCGGGTTTACCGCGGCGAAAAACTAGAGACCACGGACGCCCCCGCGTCATCCAACTCGTAGTCGGCCGCGTTCTTGCGGCGCAGAGTTCAGACCTTACTGGAGACAAGCAAAATGCCCGACTCCCAAGACCGCGCCTTATCCTTACGCCAACACTTAGTCGATCTGCTGAACGGTGGCAGCGCTTATGCTAAGTTTGACGACATCGTCCCCGGCATTCCCGCAAAACTACGTGGCAAAAAGCCGGACGGCCTGCCGCACTCGCCCTGGATGCTGCTCGAGCACATGCGCATCGCGCAGCAGGACATCCTCGAATTCAGCCGCAATCGCAAACACGTCTCCCCGGCCTGGCCCGAGGGTTATTGGCCCCGAACCGAAGCTCCGCCCACCGCCATCGCGTGGAACACCAGCATCAAGAAGTTCGCCAAAGACCTGAAAACCATGCAGGCTCTGGTGAAGAATCCGAAGACAGATTTATTCGCGAAAATTCCTTGGGGAACTGGTCAGACCATTCTGCGCGAAGCCCTGCTGATCGCCGACCACAACGCCTATCATCTGGGACAGTTGGTGGATTTGCGAAGGTTACTGGGAGCGTGGCCCGGAAAATGAAACTCCGGGCTCGGTAGACCCAGCTAGACCTCGAAATATTGCGATTCTTCAGCCAGATTGTGATTCCGAGCGAAGCGACGAATCTGCAGTTACTTAGAGTCGCGAAAATGCGAATTCCTCGCGCCAAAGGCTGACGCTCGGAATGACAGCGTTTTCACTGGATGACGTCACCGGCTCAATTGGAAGTCATGCGGTGTCAAGCGCTGGCAATGATCAACTCGCCTGCCGCTCGCAGCATCCGTTTTCCTCGACGGAGTGAGCGGCTCTCCGGGGCGCCCGCTTCCGGAACACAACCCTCACCCCATCCCGCCACCTCTCGTCAATTCCCATCAGACTCCACTCAATCTCGGGCGAAATGTAACGCAACAGAGTATCCGTCGCCGGATGCACATGCAGCGCCGACGCGACCAAAAACAATAGAGGCGCCTCGCTCGCCAGTTCCCGTCCCTGAAAATACCCGAACCTCTGGAACTCTCGTCGCGCGTGGTGCCATGCCACCCGCGACCAATAGTCCAGCCCCTGCAGCGGCAGATGAATATCCTCATCGGCTTTCAACTCCACCACCGCCAGCCTCCCCTGCCGCGTGACCGCCAAAACATCGATCATGGCGCGATCCGCAGCCGAAAATGCCGGAACCTGCGAATACCGGCAAGTTGAATCCAGGCGTTCATCGATCGCCGCAACATTCTTCACCACCAGCGATTCCAGCCAGCGCTCGGGATGCAGCCGCCACAACAGATGATCCCGCGGTCCTTGCGCATGGCGCACTTCGCCAATGCTCCGTACCAGTTGCGCAAAGGCCTCCGCGTTGTTCCCGCCCAGCACCCGCTCCTCCGCGCCCAAGCCAAACACAATCTCAGGAACCCCACGAAATGAGCCAAGCTCGTGCGCCATCCGCGCCCGGGCAAATTCCAATCCATGACAGCGAAAGCCGATCTCCGCCGGGGATAGCGCCACCACCTCCGCTTCGCTCATCAACGCCCGCACCTGCCCAATGGCCTCGGCAAACCGCGCGTGAGCCGCCGGCTCATCGGTCGCGTGCACCAGCCGCGTTGCCACGTTCCCGCAGTCCGGCACATCGATTTCCTTCAGCTCGTCTTCCCGTTCCTCCAGCTCAAACAACCGCCACTTTGCGGCTTGGTGATTCAAATGCGCCATACGCTCGCGCGTGAGCGCCGAACCTCCCGCCGGCAAAAACAGCTGCAGCCCCTCCACCGCCAGTTTTCCCGCCTGCGTCTGCCGGCAAATATCCAGCCACAGGATGCCGAACGTCAGCGCGGCGTCGACGGAAGCTTGCGTCTCCTGCGCGTTCACTCCCAGCACCGCGAACCCCGACTGCCCCTGCCGCACCAGCCCGCGCGTATAGATGGGCCCAAACGACCGCTCCAAATCCATCCCGCTGCAGAGTTGCGCTATGCGATAGCTGGGAAAGCGGCGCTCCAGCGTGCGCCGCAAGGTCTGCAGGTAAGCCAACCGCGCCGCCCGTCTCGCCGTTGGAGCACGGCGGTCGCGTTCGCGGCAAATCTCCAGCTTGCTCGGACGCGTCTGGCCCAGGCGCTGCACCGCCAGCCGCAGCACCTCGTTCTTGACCTCGACATCGAGCACGCGCCGCACCACGTTCCGCTCCGCCGACCACAAATGCAGCAGGCACTTATTCCATTCCCCGGAGATTGAGTATTTCGCCTGTGCCAGATCGAACACGACGGCGCCGTTCTCCAGCACCACCGCCCCACGCGATCCCGCCAAGAAATCTTCCACCGTACCCGCGAGAGATTCCGGAGTCATGGCATGGATTGTCTCAAGCCGTCGTGGACATGTCTGTGACGGGTGACCACAACAGGCCGTGTGGGCACGGCCGCCCTCGAACTGTCCAGCCGGACGCAGTCTAACGCTCTTTGGTAACAATCCGGGGCAGTCTTTCGCGGGCGGGGGCGCCCGCGCCACACAACCCCATATGGGATAATGAACCCCAGAGTCCTTCCTCCTCCGGAGACATCTAATTCCCGTGGATAAAAATCGATTCTTTTTCCAGCACTACGGCCTGACCGAACGCGATCTCGAACACTATCTGGCAGCCGCGCTCTCCGCCGGCGGAGACTATGCCGACCTTTATTTCGAATATCTTTCTTCCACTTCGCTGATGGTGGATGAATCCATGGTCAAGTCCGCGTCCCAGGGAATCTCCGCCGGATGCGGCGTGCGCGTGATCTCCGGCGAGCGCACCGGCTATGCCTACACCGACGATCTTTCTCCCGAGCGCATTCTGCATGCCGCTCGCACCGCGGCCCTGATCGCGACCGGCCCGGCCAAAACTCCCACCGTCGGATTCCAGGAAAAGCAGGCGCGCAGTCTGTATCCCATCACGCTGCCCTCAGTGGACGCGGAAATCACCGCCAAGGTTGAACTGGTCATGCGCGCCGATGCCGCCGCCCGCGCCTATGACCCCCGCATTAAGGAAGTCCGCGCCAGCTACAGCGACGAGCTGCGCAACATTCTGGTCGCCGGCTCCGACGGCACTTTCGCCGAAGACTCGCAGCCTCTGGCGCGCATGAACGTGGGCTGCATCGCCAAGACGGATGGCAACTCCGCTCGCGGCAGCTCCGGCGGCGGTGGACGCGTTGCCCTGGATTTCTTCTTCGGCGAAAAAACGCCGGAATTCTTCGCCAAGGAATCCGCCCGCCAGGCAATCCTGCAACTCGATGCGCGCGAGGCTCCTGCCGGCGAGATGGAAGTCGTGCTCGGTCCCGGCTGGCCCGGTGTTTTGTTGCATGAAGCCGTCGGCCACGGCCTGGAAGCCGACTTCAACCGCAAGCAGACTTCCGCCTTCGCCGGCCTGATCGGCAAGCGCGTGGCCAGTGAAAAATGCACTGTGGTCGACAACGGCACCATGCCCTGGCGCCGCGGCTCGCTCAACGTGGACGATGAAGGCGAGCCCACGCAGGAAACCGTGCTCATCGAAAAAGGGATTCTGAAAGGCTATCTCAGCGACAAACTTTCCGCCCGCTTGATGGGGATGGCCGACACCGGCAACGGACGCCGCGAAAGCTACGAACACATCCCCATGCCGCGCATGACCAACACTTATATGCTTGCCGGCGAAGACGATCCCCACGACATCATTCGCTCGGTGAAGCGCGGCGTGTACGCCGTGAACTTCGGCGGCGGCCAGGTCGACATCACCAACGGGAAATTCGTGTTCTCCGCGTCCGAGGCCTACCTGATTGAGGACGGCCAGATCACCGCCCCCATCAAGGGCGCGACGCTGATTGGCAACGGTCCCGACGTTCTTACCCGCGTTTCCATGGTCGGCAACGACTTGAAGCTGGATGAAGGTGTCGGCACCTGCGGCAAGGACGGCCAGGCTGTGCCGGTGGGCGTCGGCATCCCCACCATCAAGATCGACCGGCTCACGGTGGGTGGAACTGGCAAGAAGGATACCGGCGGCTTCATGCAGTAAAGTCCCACCACGGAGACACAGAGTCACGGAGAAAGGCAACTTCTTGCCACGGATTTGCACGGATCAACCCAGATTCGGCTTGTCATTCCGATCCCTCCGCAGCCGAGCTTGCTCGGCGAGGAGGGCGAGGAATCTGTAGTTGTTTTCTCTGTTTTCTCCGTGCCGCTGTGGTGAATTGATCTCTTATGCCTGAAATTCAACTCGAAACGACCAAACTCGAAACCGATCTCAGAGACCTCGCCCAGGACCTCGTCCGCCGCGCCATGTCAGGCGGTGCCACCGCCGCCGAGTGCGTCATCCGCGAAGGCGATGAATTCTCCACCCTGGTGCGTCTCGGACAGGTCGAGACCCTGAAAGAATCCGGCTCCAGGGCGATCGGCGTTCGCGTTTTCCACGGCCAGCGCTCCGCTAGCACTTACTCCAGCGACTTCTCCCGCGAAAGCCTCGACCGCATGCTGAAGTCCGCCCTGGAGCTGGCGAAAATCACTTCCGAAGATCCCTACGCTGGCATTCCCGAGGCGGACCAACTCGGCTCTCTGCCCGGCGATCTCGATCTCTATTACCCCGACGTGTATTCGCTGCCGGGTGAAGAGCGCATCAGCTACGCGCGCCGCGCTGAGAAGGCGGCGCTCGACTACGATCCTCGCATCAAGAATTCCGAGGGCGGTTCCTTCGACGCCGCCACCGGACACAAAGCCCTCGCCAACTCGCACGGCTTTGTCGGTGAGTATCGCCGCTCCTACTGCTCAGTCGCCGCCGTACCCATCGCCCAGACCGAGAGCGGCGCCATGCAGCGCGACTACTGGTTTTCCGTCGCCCGCAGCCTGGGCCGGCTGGAATCTCCCGAGGAAGTGGGAAAAGTCGCCGCGCAGCGCACCATCCGCCGCCTCGGTGCCCGCAAAGTGAAAACCGCGCAGGTCCCCGTCATCCTCGATCCCATGGTGGCGAACTCCATCCTCGGCCACATCTTCGAAGGCGTAAACGGGGACTCCGTCTATCGCGGCGCTTCCTTCCTCGCCGGCAAGCTGGGCGAGAAGATTGCCGGCGATCAGGTCACGGTCATCGATGACGGCACCATGTCCGGCGGGTTTGGCACCAGTCCATTTGATAGTGAGGGCATCCCCACGCGGCGTACCGTGGTGATTGAAAACGGCGTGCTCAGGTCTTATTTACTTAACACCTACACCGCAAAGAAACTGGGCCTCCAAACCACCGCCAACGCTTCCCGCGGATTGGCCGGCACACCTGGCATCGGCCCGGGCAACTATTTCCTGCAGCCGGGAAGCAAAACCCCGCAGCAGATTATCGGCGAAATCAAAGAGGGTCTCTACGTCACCGAATTTCTCGGCCACGGGGCCAACCTGGTCACCGGCGACTATTCCCGCGGCGCTTCCGGCCTCTGGGTCTCCGGTGGGGAACTCGCTTATCCCGTCGAAGAAATCACTGTCGCGGGCAATTTGAAAGAGATGTTCTTCAACATCACCGAAATTGGCAGCGACCTGGAATTCCGCGGCTCCATGGCCTGCCCCACGATTCGGATCGATGGTCTCACCGTTGGCGGCGAGTAGAAGACTTCTCACCACAGAGACACAGAGGCACAGAGAAAGCAATTTCAAAAACCGAGTTCATGGTTCGACCTCGATTGCATTGTCCACAGTCCAGCTGGTGAGCCCGTGTTCTTTCGATTGGAACTCCTGGTTTTCTCCGTGCCTCTGTGTCTCCGTGGTGAAGAGCCGTTGGCTTCGAACCCGGTAGTACAATCCCCCCATGGGCGGCCTCATCGAACCATCGCCGTTGTCAGAGCCGCAGCGTGACTCCAACTGGCTCCCCATCGTGCTGGGCGTGGCGGCGGTAGTCGTCGTCGTTGGCGTGATTGCGTGGTTCTCGCGCAGCCAGCCCAAGAGCGCTGCCGCGCCGCCTTTCTATGCCTCTAGTCTCCAGTTTGCTGATTTGAAGATGAGTGCCGCGCAGAACTTTGTGGGAGCCACCGTCACTTACCTGGATGGCACTGTGGCCAACACCGGCGACAAGACCGTCACTCATGTCACCGTCGAGGTCGTGTTCAAAGATGCCATGGGACAGTTGGCCCAGCGGGAAGACGTCCCAATTCATGTTCTCCAGACCAGCGGCCCCTATCCCGACGCTGTGGATCTAAGTGCTGCTCCGCTGGCCTCGGGGCAAAGCAAACCCTTCCGCCTGACCTTCGAACACGTCAGCGCTGACTGGAACCAGCAGTATCCCGACCTGCAAGTGATGGACGTCGTCACTAAGTGAGACCTTCCAGAACGCCACGGATTCGCGCGGATCTCCACGGATAGGCCAAATTCATTTCTCTTTGATTTGATCCGCGGAAATCCGCGTAGATCCGTGGCGCTGTATCTTCTTCCTTTACAATTGGTAAGTGCCCGCTGCACCCACCGTTCGCTTGACCGCCACCGTGAAGGCCGGCGGCTGCGCCTCTAAGCTCAGCCCCGCCGTGCTCGACGCGGTTCTGAAAAAGCTGCCCAAGCAGAACGATCCCAACGTCCTCGTCGGTTTCGACCACGCCGACGATGCGGGCGTCTATCGCATCAGCCCCACGACTGCCCTGGTGCAGACCGTAGATTTCTTCACTCCCATGGTGGACGACCCCTTCACCTTCGGCCAGATCGCCGCCACTAACGCCCTGAGCGACGTCTACGCCATGGGCGGCCGCCCCATCACTGCTCTGGCCCACGTCTGCTTTCCCGCGACTGGCGATCTTGCAGTTCTGGAGCAGATCCTGGCGGGTGGTCTTTCCAAGATGACGGAGGCCGGCTGCACCCTGATCGGCGGCCATAGCGTCCGCGACGAAGAAACCAAATTCGGCTATTCCGTCACCGGTCTCATCGATCCGAACAAAGTCTTCACCAACGGCGGAGCTCAGCCCGGCGACCGGTTGTTGTTCACCAAAGCGCTCGGCACCGGCGTGATTGCAACTGCCATCAAGAAAGGCGCCGCGGAACAGGCCTGGATCGACGCCGCCATCCGCAGCATGACCACCCTGAACAAAACCGCCGCGGAGGTAATTACCAGTGGTCGTGCGGGGCCGGGTCTTCGACCCGGCCAGGCCGAGCAACGCTCGGCGGCTAACGCTGTCCACGCCATGACCGACGTTACCGGCTTCGGCTTAATTGGCCACGCCCGCGAAATGGCTCTGGCCAGCAATGTTTCCCTGTATCTGATTGCGGCGAACCTGCCCATCTTGCCCGGCGCGCTCGAGTGCATCCGTGCCGGCCACCTTCCCGGCGGCCTGAAAGCGAACCGCGATTTTGCCGAATGCGTAGTCGGTTACGAAAAGGAAATTGCGGAAGATCTCAAGAGCTTGCTGTTTGATCCCCAAACCGCCGGCGGATTGCTGATTGCCGTCGCGGAGCACGACATTGACAAACTGGTTCAGGAGTTGCAGGAGCACGGCATTCGGGCATCCCTCATTGGCCACGTAACGGAAGCCGCAAAACCCCTCATCAGCATAAATTGAAGCAGATCGGCAGCTGTTCTTCCCCCCAAATAACAGGGCGGCCCAAAGGCCGCCCCGAGAACCGAAACTGAGAACCATTTCTACGCTGGCGCCGGCCGCTCTCCCTTGGCAATTCCCGGCCGGCCCGGCTCCGGCTTCAGCACCTGCTGCACGCCGTCATCCGACTTCGGCGGAGGAACGATCTTCGGCAGATCTTTGCCCTCGATAATCATCTTGATCTCGTTAGCATCCAGCACTTCCCGTTCCAGCAGCGCAACCGCAATCCGCACCAGCGCTTCAGGATTCTCACCCAGAATGTTCTTTGCCGTGTTGTAGCCCTGGCCCACCAGGCGACGGACTTCTTCGTCGATCTTGATCGCCGTGGCTTCGCTGTAGTCGCGGTGCTGGGCGATCTCGCGGCCCAGGAAGATCTGCTCTTCTTTCTTGCCGAAGGTCAGCGGACCCAGGTCGCTCATGCCGAACTCGCAGACCATCTTGCGCGCCATGTCCGTGGCCCGCTCAATGTCGTTGCCTGCGCCCGTGCTCATCTGGTTGAGGAACAGCTCCTCCGCGATGCGCCCGCCCATCATGATGGCGATCTCGGTCTCCAGGTAATCCTTGGTGTAGTTGTGCTTGTCGTCGATGGGCAATTGCATGGTGACACCCAGCGCCATCCCGCGCGGAATGATCGTCACCTTATGCAGCGGATCGGAATTCGGCAGCTTCGACGCCACCAGCGCGTGGCCGGCCTCGTGGTATGCCGTCACCTTCTTCTCTTCTTCCGAGAGAATCAGCGACTTGCGCTCCACGCCCATCAGAACTTTATCTTTGGCCAGCTCGAAGTCGTACATCAGGACGGCTTTGCGATTCTGCCGCGCCGCGCTCAAGGCGGCTTCATTAACCATGTTGGCCAAATCCGCTCCCGAGAATCCCGGTGTCCCGCGCGCCAGCACCGAAAGATCCACGTCGTCCGACAATGGAATCTTGCGTGTGTGTACCCGCAGAATTTCTTCTCGTCCGCGCACGTCGGGCCGGTTCACCACCACCCGCCGGTCAAAGCGTCCCGGACGCAGCAGCGCCGGATCGAGCACATCCGGCCGGTTGGTCGCGGCCATCAGAATCACGCCTTCATTCGACTCGAACCCGTCCATCTCCACCAGCAGCTGGTTCAAAGTCTGCTCGCGCTCATCGTGTCCGCCGCCTAGCCCAGCACCCCGGTGCCGTCCCACCGCGTCAATTTCGTCAATAAAAATGATGCACGGCGCATTCTTCTTGCCCTGCTCGAACAGATCGCGCACCCGGCTCGCTCCCACACCAACGAACATCTCCACGAAATCCGAACCGGAAATCGAGAAGAACGGAACGTTGGCTTCACCCGCCACCGCTCTCGCCAGCAAAGTCTTGCCCGTTCCCGGAGGCCCTACCAGCAGTACGCCTTTGGGAATCCGTCCACCCAACTTCTGGAACTTCTGCGCCTCGCGCAGAAACTCGATAATCTCCTTCAGCTCTTCCTTGGCTTCCTCGACGCCGGCCACGTCTTTAAACGTGACCTTCTTCTGCTGCATCGAGAGCAGCCGCGCCCGGCTCTTGCCGAACGACAAAGCTTTGTTCCCGCCGGTCTGCATTTGCCGGATCATGAAGAACCACAGCGCCGCCAGCAAGATCAGCGGAGCCCAGGTCCCCAGCAACTGGATTGTCCAGCTCCCATTGCTGTTATCCCGGATCGTGATATTGACGGCCTTATCGCGCAGGGTCTTGATCATGTCGGGATAATTTGCCGGGACCGTGGTGTGGAAGCTGGAATTATCGTTGTGGTACCTGCCATGTACCTCCATACCGGTAATCGTGACTTCCTTTACATTTCCCTGGTCCACATCCCCCATGAATTGCGAGAAGTTCACTTCCTTCTCTTTTTGCCCGGCGCTGCCCGCTTTCACCACCTGCCACAGCAGGAAGGCGGAAAGCAGGATCACCAGCCAGAAAACTACCGTTTTGACTGTCGAATTCACCTAGAGGCTCCTAAAACCACACCAGCTTCGGATTCCAAGGCATTACCCCGACGGGAATCTCAATAAATTAGATGCCCGCCGAACCGTTTGGATACGAAACTAGCAACCTATCATTCTAACTCTTCTCTTGGGAGAAAAGGAGGGAGTTCTTGCTGTAACTTAAGTCACGGCCCGGCCTCAGCTTGCCGCGGCCACGTAGGGCAGGTTCCGGTTCGTCTGCTGGGTCGATCCCAGCCCATAGCCGACCAGGAACGCATCATCCACCAGAAACCCGAAATAGTCCGGCTGCAGCTGCACTCGCCGCGCCGATTGCCGGTCCAGCAGCGCGGCCACCTTTACCGAAGCGGCTCCTCGCGCCCGCAAGTCGCTCATCAGGAAGTCAGTCGTCACTCCGGAATGCACCAACCCCTCCACCAGCAATACATGCTGCCCGCGAATATCCGCCTGATGACTGAAAAATATCTCCAGTATCTCGCCCTGGCGGTATTGCGGCTTAATGAATTGGCAAATCACCGGCGGATCCAGCGCCCGCACCAGGTCGGCCATGAACATGAAGCCGTTTTCCAGCAGCGCCAGAACGTGGATGGTCCGCCCCCGATAATCGTCGGAGATCTGCCGTCCCATCTCGCGCACCCGCTTTTGGATCTGTTCGGCGGGGATCACTGTGCGCTTCTCGGTACTCAAGGCTTGGTTCATACGGTTGTAAACGCCTCCTTCACGTTTCCGTCTCCCGGATCACCACCGCCCCCTTGCCGCCGTCGCGCGCCCGCACCCGCTCGGGCACCGCAAACCCGCGCACCCAGATTACCTCGTCTGCACTCACCACCACCGGCCAAAGCTTCCGCTCCGCTCCGGTCAAGTGCCGCTCTTGCAACAACTCCTTAATCTTCCTGGGAGCCTTGGTGTGCGCCGGCCAAAACCGGTCCCCGGCTCGCCAGTTGCGTACCACCAGTTGCTTGGCCAGAACTGCCGGATCAAGGAAATGCTCGCGATTATACCCCGCCGCCGCGCCCCCCGGAATCGCGACCGCCTCAAAGCATCGCCCCACTTCCGGCACCTCCACCCGTCCCGGCACCGTCAGGGGATACTCGTAGTCCGCGCAAATCGCCTCCAAAGCTGTGCCCGCAGGCTCAAATCGCAGTTGGTCCTTGTGCCGCGAGACCCTCCATCCATTCGGCAATTCCGCCGCTCTCGCCGCTCCCGAACCCACTCCGAGAATTTTTTCTACGTGCTGAAAGTCCAGCCGCACTCCCAGCGATTCCCCCGCCGCCCGAATCACCCGCCTCTGCAACGCCAGCGGCAAATTCACCAGCGCCGTCAACCGCAAGCTTCGCGCCGCAGTTTCCCACACACTCGGCAGAACCCGCTCTACTTCCTTGTGCCAGTACGCTTCCTCCGCCCGCGCAATCTCCGCCGTTTCCGCCAGCGCCTCCCGCACCGCAGGATTCAGGTTTCGTTCCAGCCGCGGCAAAATTCCATGCCGCACCCGGTTCCGCGCATGCCGCAGGTCGCGATTGCTGGAATCCTCCCGCCAATCCTGCCCCAGCGCGTTCAGATACGACTCGAGATCCCTCCGCCGAACCCCCAGCAAAGGCCGAATGATGGCGAGGTCTTCCTGAGAGCTGAAAGCTGACAGCCGAGACCCTTCCGAGAACTGAGAACCGAGAACCGAGAACTGAGAAGCAACTGAGAACTGAGACCTGACAACTGACAACTGGGGATAAATTCCCGCCAACCCCCGCGTCCCCGCTCCCCGCGCCACTCGCAGCAACACCGTCTCCGCCTGATCATCCAGCGTGTGCGCGGTAGCAATCCGGTCTGCCCGCCCTGCGCGCAGCAGCCGCAGAAAGTAGGCATAGCGCATCTCTCGCCCCGCCGCTTCCAGGCTCAAATGTTTTTCCGTCGCGCGCGCCGCCACATCCCCGCTTTCGCAAAGCACATCCAGCTTGTGCCGCCGGCCCAGCTCCGTAACAAATTGCTCATCCGCATCAGACTCGGTGCCGCGCAATTGATGATTGAAGTGAACCACCATGAGAACCACGCCCAGCTCCCGCCGCAGCTCCAGCAGCAAGCGCAGCATGGCGACGGAGTCCGCCCCGCCCGACACCGCCGCGCCCACCCGGTCCCCGGCCTTCAGAAGCGCATGCTTCCGGATGTACTCCAGCACGCTCTCGGCCAGCGTCCGCACGGCTCCATACTACAACCGGATCCTGTCACCGGCTCTTGGCGGACCATCCTCTGCGTTCTCCGCGGATTTTCTCCGCGCCCTCTGCGATCTTAGACCTTCCTTCGCCGCCGGCAGCTTGCAAACCCGTCCGCCCGTAACCTATTCTTTAGTGGTCCGAACTCTGCGAAGGTCGCAAAGCGAATCCATGCATCGTCTGACCGCCAGAATCCTGCTGGTTTTGCTGCTCGTGAGTGTGCTCGCGCCCGCGGCCCTGGCCGTCGCCGGCCCGCAGCAGGGCGATTGTTGTTCGCAAAAATGCTGCTTGCGGATGCGGCATCTTCAGGGCCAGGATGGCCCTAAAATCCAGTCTCCCTCCTGCCGCCAGCAAGATTGTTGCGGCTGGTTCGCGACATCCCAGTGGGCAAATTTCAAGTCGGCGGCAAACCCGCAAGCCATCCTCGTTTCGGGAACCCTGGCCTCAGAGTCACACCCTTCCCGTCCCAGTGCCAGCCCGGACGCATCCCATTCCGGTCGCGCCCCGCCTACATTCTCCATCACGTAAGCCGCTAAAACTAAAGAGGATTCATCCCACAGGCGGACAGCCGCCCAGGAACTGGCTCCGGCTTCCCGCTGAGCGGCCACGAATCCCTCGCACCAACTTTTCTGGCACCCGGCTCGTCGGAGAACCCATGCGTCTCGTTCACATTTCGCTGCTCGGCGGTTTGCTCTTGCTTGCCGCCACCCTGCATGCCACCATCTTCGGCTCCGTCCGCGGCATCGTGCACGATCCGCAGCATCGCCCCGTGCAGGGCGCCATGGTCATGTTGCGAGCCAAGTCGTCGGACTTATCCAAAAGCACCAACACCGACGCCAACGGAGAATTTCAATTCAACGCCGTCCCCATCGGCGAATACACCGTCACCGTCGCCAACCCTGGTTTCAATCAGTCTGCTCAACCCGTGATCGTCGATGCCGGCACCCAACCCGTCCTGCATGTTCCACTGAACCTGGCGGCCAGCCATGAGACCGTCAATGTCTCAGGCGCGCCCGAAGAAGCCACGCCCACCGATTCCGCCACGCCCACCACGCTGGTCAACCGCCTCGACATCGAACGAACTCCCGGCGCCGACCGCACCAACAGCCTGGCCATGATCACCGACTACGTTCCCGGCGCTTATTTCACTCATGACCAGCTCCACATTCGCGGTGGCCATCAAACCAGTTGGCTGGTCGATGGCGTTCCCGTTCCCAACACCAACATCGCCTCCAACCTCGGCCCGCAATTCGACCCCAAAGACATTGACTACATGGAGGTCGATCGCGGAAGTTACAGCGCCGCGCTGGGCGACCGGACTTACGGTGTGTTCAACATCGTCCCGCGCACCGGCTTCGAGCGCAACAGCCAGGCTGAGCTGGTCACCAGCTTCGGAAATTTCTATCAGACCAACGATGAGTTCAACTTCGGCAGCCACACCGAGCGCTTCGCCTACTACGCCAGCGTGAACGGGAATCGCAGCGATCTCGGCATCCAGACGCCCGTTCCTCAGATTCTCCATGACGCCGAGAACGGCTACGGCGGCTTCGGTTCGCTCATTTTCAACCTCGATCCCTCCAACCAGCTCCGTCTCATTACTTCCGCCCGCAAGGATTTCTACCAGATCCCTTACGATCCCAATCCCAACGACATCGAGAACGCGCCCATCGCGGAGAATGACTTTACGGCACAGTATCCCAGTATCGGCCTGCGCGACAGCGACCGCGAATCCGATGCTCTGGTGAATTTTTCCTGGGTCCACACTTTCAATTCCAGGACTTTGCTGACCGTCTCACCCTTCTACCATTACAACCGCGCCAACTACGCGAGTTCACCCAACGACACTCCCATTTCCACCACCGAGGACCGCGGCTCAACCTATAGCGGCGGTCAGGTCAGTTTCAGCGCCAACGTGGCGAAAAATGATTTGCAGGTGGGTTTGTACAGTTTCTACCAACAAAACAATGAACTCTTCGGAGCCGTCTTCAACGACGGCAGCGGCAATCCGCCGCTCGCTGACACCGAGCATCCCGCCGGCAACTTGGTCGCCTTCTTCGTGGATGACAAATTCCAGGTCATGCCCTGGCTGACGTTGAGCGCCGGCATGCGCCCTACCCGTTTCTCCGGAAGCACCCCCGAAACCGCCATCAGCCCCCGCTTCGGCGCCGCTCTCAACGTGCCGCACTTGAAGTGGACCTTCCGCGCTTTCTACGGCCACTACTATCAGGCGCCTCCGCTCATCACTGCTTCCGGACCGCTGCTGCAGCTTGCCCAGGCCAACAGCCTCGGCTTCATTCCCCTGCACGGCGAGCGCGACGAGGAACATCAGTTCGGTGTGACCATCCCTTTCCGCGGCTGGATTCTCGACGCCGACAACTTCCGCACCAACGCCGTGAATTTCTTCGATCACAACAATATCGGCGAGTCCAACCTCTTTTTCCCCATCACCATCGGCCAAGCCGTGATCCGCGGCTGGGAGGCCACTCTGCGCTCCCCACGCCTCGCCCATCGCGCCCAGATTCACCTGGCCTATTCCAATCAAATCGCCGAGGCTGGCGGCGCCATCACCGGCGGCTTAACTAACTTCTCCTTGCCGGTCGGCCTCTCGCGGCTCGACCACGATCAGCGCAACACCTTGAACGTCGGCGGAGATCTCACCCTCCCCTGGCGCAGCTATGCTTCCACCAACGTGTACTACGGCTCCGGTTTCAGCAACGCCTTTTCCGGCCAGCCCTATCCCGGCGACTATTTGCCCGCGCACACCAGCTTTGACCTGACTCTGGGCAAAGATTTCGGTGAGCGTCTCTCCGCTTCGCTGAATGCCCTCAACGTAGGCAACCGCCGCGTGGAGCTCGACAACAGCGTGACTTTCGGCGGCTTCCACTGGAACAATCCACGGGAGATTTTTGTCGAGCTGCGCTACCGCTTTCACTACTGATAGACCCGGACTAATAAACCCGGACTCTTGAATGGTTTGGTGCAGCCCCGGTTCGTATCAGGGCATCGCTTCAGCGATGCCACAACCGCCGCAGACTCAAACGCGCCTTGAGGCGCTGAGGGTTGCGACCTGTAGGATCCTAAAGAAACCATTTGCGAAACCAGTTGTAGAATGGAGCAGAAATGACCGCCCCGACCCGCCGTTCACTTTCACGAATCGCATTGGTTTTTGGTTGCCTGCTGACAATTCTGTCCACCATCTCCTGCAATCACCCTGCTCCGGCCAAACCCGCAGAGCGCCATCCCTTCAAAGGCAAGATCGTCTCCATCGACAAGCCCGGCGGCGTCATCAGCGTCGACGCCGAAGCCATCCCCGGATTCATGGACGCCATGATCATGCCCTACAAGGTGAAACCCGAAAGCCAGTTAGATCAGCTCGCGGTCGACGATCTCATCGAAGCCGATGTCGTCCTGCAAAACGATAAATACTGGCTGGAAAATGTCCGCGTCACCCAGCATGCCACCGGCCCAGCTCCCAAGCCCACAGCCGCCCTTCACGTTCCCGTTGCCGGTAACCTCGTTCCCAATTTCGAATTCACCAACCAAAATGGCAAGCGCATCTCGCTGAAGCAATATCGCGGCCAGGCCGTGCTCCTCACTTTCATTTACACCCGCTGCCCCTTTGCCGACTATTGCCCGCGCATCAGCAGCCAATTCGCCGAGATCAACCGCCAGCTAGAAAAAGATCCCGCGCTCTACCGCAAGACTCATCTGCTCAGCATCAGCTTCGATCCCGCGCACGATACGCCCAAAGTCCTTCGCCAATACGGATTCTCTTGCTCCGGCAGCCAGCAGCCCTCGCTCTTCCGGCACTGGGAGTTCGCCGCGCCCCCAGCTGCCCAGTTGTCCGCACTCGCCAACTATTTCGCCCTCAGCTACGAGCCGGACGCCGGCCTGATCACCCACTCCCTCAGCACCGCCGTCATTGGCCCCGACGGCCGCGTCTTCAGGTGGTATCACGGCAGCGACTGGCAGCCCGCCCAACTCATCAAGGACGCCACCGATGCCCTGCACCCCGCCGGCTAGCGGAGCGCATGGGACCAAGCTGAGAACACGGCCTTCTTTAGATATAGTTAAGACTGATATAGTAAGGCGTCGACAGAGTAAGGCGTCGATAGAGAAGGGCGTCATCCCGAAACTCGGCGCACTTCAGCCGAGTGAGGGATCTCGCGCGCGGCTGTGAAACACTCGCCCGCGTCCCGAGTGAGAAGTAATAGGCCGAACCGAAAGACATGAGATACATCCTGGTCGTACTCGCCGCCCTCGGCATTGCCGCTTCTTCCTTCGCGCTTCGCGAGCACTACCGTACCGACACCTCGCCCTGCAGCATCAACGACAAATGGGATTGCGGCATCGTCAACCACAGCCCCTATGCCGTGCTCTGGGGAGTCCCGGTCGCTGACATCGGCATCGTCGGCTACTCCCTTCTTGGCGCCCTCGCCCTCCGCCGTTCCTATCGCCTGATGTTGCTGGCCGTTCTCGCCGCCCTGTCGTTTTCCCTCTATCTCGCCCATATCGAAGCCAGGGTCCTCGGCGTGTGGTGCGTCTATTGCGCCATTTCCCTGGGCGTGATCTCTCTCATGACTCTGCTGGTCCTCGGGACGGTCCTCGCGCAAACCTTGCGCCCGCGCCAGACTGCGACGTCCTGACCGCCCTTTTCCCTGATTCCCACCCTCTGCGTCCTCTGCGGCCTTTCTCCGCGAACTCGGCGATTCCGGTTTTGTTTTGAATCTTTCCGGGAGTGGTGCAGTTCGAAATTTTATGGGAATTGTCATTCCGAAGCGCGGTACCATCGCGCGAGGAATCTGCTGTTTTAGCGCCAAACAGACTCCTCCCGATGAAGCTGGTTCGGAGTGACAAGAAACTAGGATTGTTTGCCGAACTGCACCATTGCCGTTCTTCAGCTACGTTGACAAGACTTTACTTTCCTTTACCGACTCTTTACCCAAATGCGATTTCCGCCCGTGTTTACTCAACTGCAGAGTCATGGAGACTCTTGTCCCCGTTGCTTGCCCCTGGAATCTTCGCCGTCCAGCTCTCTCCCTGGATGGTCCGTAAATTCCAGGGGCTTTTTTCAGCCGATTCTCCATCCGCCTCTAAGCCAGCAAGCGTTGTCATGCTGAGCGAAGTCGAAGCATCCCTGCTTCCACGAAAATCAGGGCAGAGAGGTAGTTGATTTCCTATCCCCAAAAGCTAAGGGCGGCCTGCCTGGCCGCCCTTGCTGCGAGTTTTCTGGAAAGTGATTTAAACCGGCTTCACGTTCTCCGCTTGCCAGCCCTTCGGGCCTTTGACCACATCGAACTGCACCTGCTGTCCTTCCTGCAGGCTGCGGAATCCGCTGGCTTGAATGGCCGAGAAGTGCACAAACACATCCTCGCCGTTCTGGCGGCTGATAAAACCATACCCTTTGGCGTCGTTAAACCACTTCACTGTTCCTGTTTCCATATGTTGCTTTTGTTCCTTTTTTCTTTTAGAGGTAGCGCTGAAACTCGCCGGACTTCTCGAGGCAGATCATGCTGGTAGAGCAGAGTTGCTGGAGGCGACCGCAAAGATCAAACGCAGCATCATTGTATCGTAGAACCCGCGAGAGTGGCCATCGATTTTGACGGTGCGCCTCTAAGTCATTGCGCCCCTGTAGCTTAGACAAAGCTCTCCCGCCTCACACCAGGAACTTCAAAATCGTATCCCAGGTCCCCTGCTGGTAAAAATAATCCAGGTGATACACATTCGCGCTCTGCGCATACTCATCCACCTGTGTTCCCGGCAAGCTTTGTCCGTTCACCTGCGAGACTCCCAGCGTCGGCACAATCAGATCATTCGCCTCCCCCAGGAACAGCGCATCCACGCCGTTGCTTTCGATTGCCTGCGCCAGCCCGCCGGTCGGCCGAAAATCCGCTTCCACCGCGTAATAAGGATTGTTGTCCGCCGCCGCCGCATTCAACTGGCTTAGAAAGGGATTCCCCGGGTTCATATCCTCCAACCCAGGCAGCGCTCCCAGCCCGCCTTCCAAAATGCCGCCAAAAATCGCAAACAGCGCTCCCAACCCCAAGGCCGCCGCGTCCTGGCTGAACGAGCTGGCAATCGAAGCCAACCGGCTCACCGCTTTCGGCAAATCCGTCGGATCGGCCAGCGGCGTTCCCACGTCCGGCGCGCCCACCAGCACAATCTTGCCAATCTGCACATTCACTCCCGCTGCGGGAGTCCACACTGGATCCACCAACTGCCCCAGTTCCACCGGCGTCAACTCCTTCAACGCCCGCGCCAGCAACCCGCCCCGGCTGTGGCTGATCACGTCGAATTCATAATTCCCCGGTGCCAGGCCGGTAAGAAAATCCATCGCATTCTGCGGCACGCTCTTCGTCAGCGTGTGGTGGTTGAACCCCAGCACCCGATTTCCATACTTCGCATAGAGCTTTCCCGACTCCGCGGGAAACTGCTTCAATCCCACATACCCGCCGACCGTCGAACTGGTTGTTCCGTGCAGAAACAGCAGCGAGTTGTTCCCTTGCAGCGCCCCCCAGTTCACCGCCGTCGGCGCCACCGGCGCGGGCGCCAGCAACTGTTCCACTGTCCCGCCCCAATGAAAGCCCTGGGCCGCGCGATAGTGGTCCTCCCACAGCTTGGCCGCGAGATAAACCGCATCGCCCGTCACTCCCCTCACCGCCCGCCCCACAAAGCGGATGACCTTCCCAGCAATACCACCCAGCATCGCCGTCTGCGGCACCCCACCCGCCGCCGTCACAGCATGTCGCAAAGGGAGGACGTAATGATGGGTAGCCTGTGCCGCCGCCATCCCCGGCGCCGCGACGGTTGGCGCCGAGGGCAACGGCCGGTGCAGGCTGATCACGCCACTCTCATCCCGATAGATGGCAAACTCCACCCGTTTCGGATCGTGCGCCTTTTCCAGCACAATCTTGTGCGGCGGGCCCGCTTCCGTGCCCGCTCCCGCGGGCAGAGTCAGCGACCCTTGGTCGTCGAGCCCTGCTTCCGCCAGCGCCTGCTCGATCACATCTGGAGTCCCGCCCGGTGCCAGGGCGCTGGCCATGAAAGCCGCATGTTCCCCCGGCGGATGCCACACCACCGCGCCCCTGAGCCGCGGCGCTCGCAGCCGAATCCCGCTGCTTCCCAGGCTCACCCCGCCGCCGTTTTGGTCGAGTTGGAAAGTTTCTGCCATGTCTTCTCCACAACTGAGAACCAAGAACCTAAGAACCAAGAACTGTGAACTGAGAACCGAGAACTGAGAACTGTGAACCGAGAACTGAGAACCGAGAACTGAGAACTGAGAACTGAGAACTGAGAACCGACCCTATTCCATCCTCAACGTCTCCGCCGGGTCAATCCGCGCCGCCCGCAGCGCCGGCAAGAAACTTGCAGCCGCTGCAACCACCACCAGTACCAGAGGAGCCAGAACCAGCGTCATCGAATCGTACTCCCGCACCCCGTACAACTCGCTCTGCAAAACCTTCACCGCAAAGAACGCCAATCCCAGCCCAGCCACCATCCCGGCTCCGCTCGCCACCACACCTGTCCTGCCCACCTCCACCATCACCTGTTGCACCTGCGCGCCCAGCGCAATGCGAATCCCAATCTCCCGCGTGCGCTGTACCACCAGATTCGACACCAGCCCGTAAATCCCCACCGCCGAGCCGCGCAAGCCACAACTGTCCATTATCGAAAACCTCTGTCCGGAAAGCGACACCGCATCGTGTGGCGCGGGTGCCCTCGCCCGCGCGCCCTTCAAAATGCCCCATCTTCCACTACATCCACGCCGTCCTGCACCACCCCGAGTACCGCGAGCGCTATGCCGCCAACCTCCGGCGCGAACTGCCGCGTATTCCCTTCGCCGCACTCACCCCAACTCTGTCATCCCGAGCGCAGCAGGATCGTCCGAAGGACGGTCCTGCGCAGTCGAGGGACCTGCTTTCTGCCGACGCTAAACATGCGCCAGCCACGCCAGCAAACAGCAGGTCTTTCGACTCCGGGAACGAACTCGCGCGCTCGTTCGTTCCCTCCGCTCAAGATGACAAATTGAAAGATGACAGAAATGTATTCAGAGTGTTGGCGGCTGCCGGCAAACGTCTCACCGAAATCCACGTTCACTACGAACAGCAACCCGAGTACCCGCTCACCAAGGTCGAAAAAGGCGGCGAAAAACTAGACTGGCGTGTCACCAAAATGAAGTTGAGCAAGGACAAGACTTCGCTCATCTACAATCAATTCCTCACCCTCAGCGGCATCCCGCCCGAATCCTACGGATACCGGCTGGGCAACCGCTCCGCCCTGGAATGGGTGATTGACCAATATCAGGTCTCAACCGATAAACGCAGCGGCATCAGCAATGACCCCAATCGCGAGGATGATCCCCAGCACATCCTCCGCCTCATCAGCCAGGTCATCACCGTAAGCCTAGAGACTGTCAAAATTGTAAGCTCGCTTCCATCGCTTGGTCTGCCCGCTTAGCCCTGTGGCGCGGACACTCTTGTCCGCGTGCCCTCAAATTTACTCCCAATGAAGAGCCTGCCCCGAGCATGTTGATGGGACCTGTGCAACTCGCCCGCGTCACCGCCGCTGCCAGCGAATCCACAGATCCTTCGGCCCGCAAAGAACGCGAGCCTGAGGAGGTGACCACGTTTGGAGTCTTGAAGAAATCGTGATGATGGCCGATAGCTACGCTCCCGCTCCGAAACCACGTGGCCCATACAAAAAGAAGTAGCAGGGCAGTTTGTTTTCTGAAAGGATGGCTCAAATGGGATACATCTCAAGATCCATAGATCGACTCCCAAGGTGGGCACAGGGGATTTTTTGGATTCTCACAGTCCTTGGGAGCGTGTACTGTATCGCTCGCT